>WNGF01000324.1_pt1 | contig 89970 bp, 85 predicted proteins | sample 5400641 | NCBI WGS metagenome assembly WNGF01 (sample SAMN13153371, study PRJNA577476) | soil metagenome | isolation source: 80 cm soil or saprolite under grassland replicate 2 | place: USA:California | collected 2016-06-15 | reverse complement strand
GGGACAGGCGTACCGGCAACCGACAGGCGGGCGGTGGGCCAGACAGTCCGATCGGGTTTCCCAAGGCCCCACCCGCCCCACCCGCCCGGTGGATCGGCGGCGATTGGGTCGCCACAGTTTCGAACTGAGACACTACGCCGCCTGATGGTCGACAGTAAATATCTTCCCCGCGGAATGCCTCGTCCACTCCGAGCGCGGGCTTTGCCCGCGCCTTCGAGTCCTGGGGGGAGGCAGCGACGAGCGAGCCTCCAGCGAGCGACGAGCGTCGGAAGGGGGGCGAAGCCCCCTTCGAGTCTCATCGTGGCTGCATCCGGATGGCGCCGTCGAGTCGGATGGTCTCGGCGTTGAGCATGTTGTTTTCGATGATGTGGGCCGCCAGGGCGGCGAACTCCTCGGGGCGGCCCAGACGCTGGGGAAAGGGGACCTGCTTGGCGAGCGACGCGCGCACCGGGTCCGGGAGCGTTCCGAGCAGCGGCGTGTCGAAGATCCCCGGCGCGATGGTCACGACGCGGACGCCGAGCTCGGCGAGGTCGCGCGCGATCGGCAGGGTCATGCCGACGATTCCGCCCTTGGAGGCCGAATAGGCGGCCTGGCCGATCTGGCCGTCGAAGGCCGCCACGGACGCGGTGTTGATGATGACTCCGCGCTCGCCGTCCGGACCGGGCGCGTTGGCGCCCATCGCCGCCGCCGTCAGTCGGATGCAGTTGAAGGTACCGATCAGGTTGACCTGGATGACGCGCGTGAAGTCCTCGAGCTTCGCCGGCCCCGACCGGCCGACGGTCTTCATCGCCGTCCCGATGCCCGCGCAATTCACCAGCACGTTCACGCCGCCGAAGCGGGTCCGGGCCTGCTCCAGGGCCTGCTGCACCTCGTCGCCGCTGGTGACGTCGGTCGCGATGAAGAGGGCCCGTTCACCGAGCGCGCGCGCGACATCGGCTCCCGGCGAGCGCGGCAAGTCGAGGAGCGCGGCGCGGCCGCCGCCGTCCAGGATGCGCGTGGCCGTCGCGCGCCCCAGCCCCGAGGCGCCGCCGGTGACGATGGCGTTGACCGTGGAAAGTTCCATGGAGGTCTCCTTCGTTCGTTTCGTGGCCCGCATTCTAGCCGATGGCGCCGAGGCACGGACGGGCGTGGCGGCGAAATTGTGGTTATGCTGAAGCGGTCGCATGCGGACCCGATATGTTCCGGAGACCTCGCGCAGGATCCTCTGCGTGTTCCCGCGTTACGCGCCGTCCTTCGGCACGTTCCAGCACACCTATCCGCTGTTCGGACGTCGGATCCGAGCCTTCATGCCTCCGCAGGGGCTGCTGGTCGTCGCCGCCTACCTGCCCGAGCGCTGGCAGGTCCGGTTCATCGACGAGAATATCGCCGTCGCGCTCGCCGCGGACTTCCTGTGGGCCGATGCCGTGCTGGTCTCCGGGATGCACGTGCAGCGCGGGCAGATCGAGGACATCATCCGGCGGGCCCACGCCAGCGACCGCGTGGTCGTCCTCGGCGGTCCCTCCGTCTCGGGCTGCCCGGAATATTACCCGGACGCCGACATCCTCCACGTGGGCGAGCTCGGCGACGCGACCGACGCCCTCATCCGTCACCTCGACGCCCAGACGTCGCGTCCTCACGGCCAGCTCCGGTTCGAGACCGCCGAGCGGCTGCCGCTCGCGGAGTTTCCGCGGCCGGCCTACGCTCTCGTCGCGCTGCGGCAGTACTTCATCGCCAGCATCCAGTTCTCGAGCGGGTGTCCTTACCTGTGCGAGTTCTGTGACATTCCCGCGCTCTACGGTCGGAACCCGCGTCTCAAGACGCCGGGGCAGGTGCTGGCCGAGCTGGACGAGATCGCCGCCGCTGGAGCCATGTCCGTGTACTTCGTGGACGACAATTTCATCGGCAACGCCAAGGCGGCGCTGGATCTGCTCCCCCACGTGGTCGACTGGCAGGCGCGCCGGAGCTACCCGCTGCGCTTTGCCTGCGAAGCCACGCTCAATCTCGCCAAGAACGACCGGATTCTCGAGCTGATGCGCGAGGCCGGGTTCACGACCGTCTTCTGCGGGATCGAGACGCCGGAGCCGCGCGCCCTGCGCGCGATGGCCAAGGACCAGAACCTCCGGATGCCGGTGCTGGAGGCGGTCGAGCGGTTGAACGCCTACGGCCTGGAGGTGGTGTCCGGCATCATCCTCGGACTGGACACCGACGACGAGGGGACCGCGGATCGGATCATCGAGTTCATCGAACGATCGAACATCCCGATGCTCACGATCAATCTGCTCTACGCGCTGCCGAAGACGCCGCTGTGGCGACGGCTCAAGGCGGAACGGCGTCTCGTCGACGACGAGGGCCGGGACTCGAACGTCGCGTTCAGGCTGCCGTACCGGGCGGTCCTGGACATGTGGCGAAAGTGCATCACCGCGGCGTACGACCCCCCCGCGGTGTACGCGCGATACGCGCACAACCAGCGCCATACCTTTCGCAACCGCAAGGCCTTCCCGGTCAGCGCCGCGCGCACATCATGGCGCAACATCCTGCAGGGCTTCGGGGTGCTCGGGCGCATCCTGTGGCGGATCGGCGTACGCGGGGATTACCGGCGCACCTTCTGGCGCATGGCGTGGCCGGCCCTCCGCTCGGGAGAGATCGAGCCGGTCATCCACGTCGCCGTGGTGAGCCACCACCTCATCCAGTTCACGCGCGAGTGCGCCCGCGGGGCCGGCGAAGCGTCGTTCTATGCGCCGACTGTACCGTCGCGCGCCGTCACGGCTTCCTAGCAGGCTGCGGAAAAAGGCCCATCTGCTCAGCCTGCGGGTTTTTCCGCAACCGGCTAGGCCGCTTCGCCCGTGTGCGCCCAGAACTCGTCGTCGCGCTCGTTCTGCGTCAAGCGCGGCGGAACCTTTTTGCGATGAAAGAAGTCGCACATGATGCGATTGGCGACGGCCCAATCGTCACCATAGACGCAGTGGTGATGCGGGCAGAGGCCCGCGTCACCCGTCAGCTGAAGACCGCACGATGCGCAAAGGCTCATGCCTCTCGGTTATAGCGAACCCCGTGCCAGGTGTCCGTGGCCTATTTGCCTCTTTGTCAAGACAGCGGACTGGCGTACGATGCGGTGGTTTGCCGCTCCGGATGATTCCTTCCTCGGGAGGTCCCGCTGATGCGCTTGGTGCTGTGGGCCGCGTTCTTCGTCATCTGCAACATTCTTGGCGTCGAGGCGTTCAAGGCCGCTCTCACCCTGCCGATGGATGAGGCTTTCGTGCCTGGAGTCCTCAGCATTCCGCTCATCGGATTGACGGCGTTCGGTGTCACGCGCGTGGTGGGTGCGTGGCGCGACCGCGAGAGGTAACTTCTACCGGGGACTTCCTGGCACCGCGTGTGCACTCCGATCCCATCTATCGGAGCAGATGTTCCCTGCATGCGCGAAAGGAGTCTCCCGATGGACATTCTGCTGTGGATCGTCTTCGGACTCGTCGTTGGTCTGGTGGCCAAGTTGATCATGCCCGGACGCGACCCGGGCGGCATCATCCTCACGGTCGTGCTCGGGGTCGTCGGGGCGCTTCTGGGCGGTTGGTTCGGCCGGGTGCTCGGCCTGTACCGGGAGGGTGAAGCCGCAGGTTTCCTCATGGCCGTCGTCGGCGCCGTCATCCTTCTCGCCCTCTACCGCCTGATCACCCCCTACCGGACGAGACTCTGACTCGGAGGGGGGCTTTGCCCCCCTCCGACGGTCGCAGCGGGCCCGCGCTCGACTACAGCAGCCCGCGGAGGGGGGCGGAGAAGAGTTCCATGGTGCGGTCGATGAGGCCGCGGCGGCGCCAGGTCCGGTAGTCGACCTTTTTCGAGAGCTCGATGTCGTCGGCGAAGACCTTCTCGAGGCGGCGGGCCACGGCCGGATCGTAGACGACGAGGTTCAGCTCGTCGTTCAGCGCGAACGAGCGATTGTCCAGGTTCGTGCTCCCGATCGTCGACCACACGCCGTCGACGATCATGGTCTTGGAGTGCAGGAGAGCCGGCCGATACTCGTAGATCTCCACCCCGGCCTTGAGCATCTTGCCGAACTTGCCCCGGCTCGCCTGACGCACGAGATTGTGGTCGATGGCGCCGGGGACGAGCACGACGACGCGCACGCCCCGGCCGACCGCGGCCAGCAGGGCATCCTCCATCGCTCCGTCGGGAACGAAGTAGGGGTTGGTGATGTGGATGGACCGCCGGGCCGACGAGATCGCCAGCAGGAACATCGTGTACATCGCGAAGCTGCCGCCGGCGGGCGAGCTGCGGACGACCTGCGCGTACGCTTCCCCCGCCGGCGCCAGGGGCCGCGGGAAATAGGCATCGCCCCCCAGCACGATCCCGGTGGCCTCGAGCCAGTTCTCCGCGAAGGCCCCTTGCAGATACTCCACGACGGGACCGCGTACGCGGACATCCGTGTCGCGCCAGTGGTTCTCGACGCGCCCGTTGCCCATCCATTTGCGGCTGACGCCGGAGCCGCCGGTGAAGCCGACCCGCCCGTCGATGACCAGGACCCGGCGATGATTGCGTTGGTTGCTGCGGTTCCAGGCGATGGGATTCAGCGGCCGGAAGGAGACGACGTGGCAGCCCGCATTCTTCATGAGGTCGACATACTCGCCCGGCATGCTGAGCGTGCCGAAGGCGTCGAGGAGCACGTTGGCTCCGACCCCGGCCCGGCATCGCTCGGCGAGGGCCTCGGCGACGTCACGGGCCACGGGGCCATCCTCGTAGTAGTACTGCTCGTAGGTGATCGTCTTGCGCGCCGAACGGATGGCCTCGAGGAGCGCGGGGAAGATCTCCTCGCCATTGAGCAGGACGTCCACGCTGTTCTGGCCGAGGATGGGCGCGCTCGCGTACGCCTCGAGGGTGGGGAAGAACGACGGCTCCCCGAGCTGCAGGGCAGGCAGGGCCACGTGCGGCTGGACCGTCGCACACGCCGTCAGGCCCAGCAGGATGAGCCCGAGAATTGGGCGTTTGTGCATACTACATTGTCCTCGCAATTCGTGTGCCCGCCAGCAAGTCGTGACGGACTCTGAGCCTATCGTCTGACGAGTAGCTCCACCTCTCCGCGTCGACCCAGGAGCTCGACCGACGCGGCGTCTCGTCCTCGCACGATCGACAGGTCCACGTTGGCCGCCCCGACGCGGAGGCCGTGGATCTCGATCCAGCGCAGCCACGGCGGCAAGACGGGGCTTTTCATGGTCAGTCGCTGGCGCTCGGCGTCGGCGTCGAGGCCGAGCAGGGCGGTGAGCATCGCGAACACGCTTCCCGCCGCCCAGGCCTGGGGCGCGCAGGCCACGGGATAGGAGATCGGTCCCTGATCGGCGTGGCGTGCGAACCCGCAGAACAGCTCGGGAATGCGCCGGTGGTCCCAGTACCGCGAGGCCTCGAACAGCCCGGTCGTCAGCGTGATCGCGTGCTCGGGCATGCGATAGCGGCGGAACCCGCTGGCGGCCAGCGCGTTGTCGTGGGGCCAGACCGAGCCGTTGTGATAGCTCATGGGGTTGTAGCGTCGCTCGCGACTCGACAGCGTGCGGATCCCCCAGCCGGAGAACATCTCGTCGGCCACCAGGCGCTTGCCGACCATCTCGGCGCGCCCTTCGTCCACGATGCCGGTCCACAGGCAGTGCCCGACGTTGGACGAGATCACCTCGCAGGGTCGCTTGTCGCCGTCGAGCGCGAGGGCGTAGAAGGTCTCGTGGGCCATCCAGAAATCGCGATTGAACGCCGCCCGCAACGCTCCGGCGCGGCCACGGAACTCCGCGGCCTCCCCGTCCTGCCCGAGCGCCTCGGCGAGCTCGGCGGCGGCTACCCACGCCGCGTACGCGTAGCCCTGCACTTCGCACAACGCGATCGGTGGACGCGCCAGGTCACCGTCCGCGTGCATGACGGCGTCGGCCGAGTCCTTCCAGCCCTGATTCGTGAGGCCCAGCGTCGACCGGGTCTCGTACTCGAGGTAGCCGTCGCCGTCCCGGTCGCCGTGATCCCGCATCCACGCGAGCGCCGCGCGTGTGGCCGCGGACAGCTCGCGAGCGAGGGCCAGATCGCCCGTCCAGCGCACGTACTCTCGCAGGAGGATCACGAAGAGCGCGGTGGCGTCGATCGTGCCGTAGTAGGGGATGAACGGGATCTCGCGACAGTTGGCCATTTCGCCCCGCCGGTACTCGTGCAGGATCTTGCCGGGCTCCTCGTCGAGGAAGGCATTCAGCGCGCGGCCCTGCCAGGCGGCGAGGAAGCGCAGGGTGCCCGCGGCGAGATCCGTGTGATACGGAAGGATTTCCAGCGCAGTGATCACGCTGTCGCGCCCGAACGGCGCCACGTACCACGGCACGCCCGCGTAGGGCACCCGGCCCTGCGGCGTGATCGTCAACAGCATCTCGAGATCGACCAGCGAGCGGGCGAGGAGCGTGTTGAAGCTCTCGTTGTCGGTGACGATGCGGGCCGTCTGGGTCCGTAACGGAGTGGCGAGGGCGCGCAGCTTCGGCAACGCGGCCTGGAAGTGGGGCGCCGGACGCGGCGGCTCGCTGTTGCGGGCCGACGCCGTCACGCGAACGCGCGCGCGCTGGCCCGGGGCGAGGGTGAGCTCGTACCGCGCGCGATGCGCCGCCACCAGGCTGGGCGGCGGGTCGAACAGGATCTCGGTCACGCGCTCGACGGCGTCCAGGCCCTCGTAACGCAGCCGGACGGTGCCGTCCTGCCGCTCCTCGCCGAGCATCCGGCCACGCTGCGGTCGCTGCATGCCGCGGACCTCGAAGACGTCGTGGAAGTCCGCGCTGAAGATCAGCTCGACGGTGATGGTGCACGGCGCGTCGTGGAAGCTCACGAACGTCAGGGACTCGAGCAGGTGCGCGTCGTACAGGGACAGCACGCGGTCGATGAACAGCGTATTGCGCGGGACGCCGCCCTCTTCGGCCGTGAGGTCCGCATTGGTGAGGGCGATCGAGATCTGATCGTTGTCGGGAGAGATCTCGGCACCGAGGAGGACCGGGCGGCCGCCGTTGAGCCGCAGCTCGAGCCAGCGCAGGTGGCGGGTGCCCTCGTGGTAGAAGCCGAGCTCGCCCTCGAGGTACGCCGGAAAATCCCCGTGCCGGTCGCACACGATGAAGGACTCCTCGTGCTTGAGCACCAGCTTGGCGATGGCGCCCGCGTCGGGCGCGGCCTGGATGTGGAAATCGGCGGCGGGGTTGCGCTCATCCATCATGCTGTCCCGGACGCGGGCGGGGGGTGCCCGGCACGGTCATCGAGCCCGCCCAGGCGTTCGAGCGGGCGGCCGAGTTCGACATTCTTCACTGTCACGTCGATTATCTCGCGTTCCCTTTCGGACGGCTCGTGCGCACGCCGGCCCTGCACACGCTGCATGGCCGCCTCGATCTGCGTCACCTGATGCATTGGTACGCCCAGTTCCTCGAGCCGCCCCTGATTTCGATCAGCGACAGCCAGCGCGCGCCCCTCGCCGCGCTGGCCTCAACTGGCTGGCCACCGTGCGCCACGGCCTGCCCGTCGACTGGCCCGAACCCTTCGGCCTCGCCATGATCGAGGCCCTGGCGTGCGGCACGCCCCTGGTGGCGCGGCCGTGTGGCGCGGTACCGGCGATCATTCGCGACGGCGAGATCGGCTTCCTGAGGGAGACCGTCGAGCAACTCGCCGCGGCCGTGAAGCGAATCGACGTGATCGATCGCGCACACTGCCGACGATACGCCGAGGAGCGCTTCTCGGTCCGAGCCATGACCGACAACTACGAGGCCGTGTACCGGCGCCTTGCCCGATGACCCGCCGCCGCACGCACCGAAGGCCGGGGCGGCCCGGCCTTCGGTGGGGGCGGTCGCGCGTGGCGCCGCGATGATCCGTCCCGTCTAGTACTTCTTCCCCGACCCGCCCGACCCCGGGGTCGCGGGGGAAGACCCGCCGGCCGAACCGCTGCTGCTGTCGCTCGGGGGCGCCGCGGTCGCGGGCGACGCGCTGGTCCCCGTCGACGAGCCGCTGGTGCCGCTCGTCCTCGACTCGACACCGAGCTTGCTCATGGTGTCCTGATCCAGACGCCCCGTGTCCTTGATGCCTTCCTTCTTCTGGAAATCGCGCAGGGCGCTGCGGGTCTTGGGACCCATCACGCCGTCGACGGCGCCCGGATCATGCCCCTTGTCTTTCAGCGCTTGCTGGACGGCCTTGACCTGCTCGGGGTCGCCGCCGGCGCGCATCCCACGGCCCTTCATGCCGTCGGACTTCATCGTGTCCGACTTCATGCCGGTATCGGACTTCATCCCGCCCGACGTGCCGGTATCGCTGCTGCCCGTGGTCGCGCCGGACGCGCTGCCGGACGTCGACGTGTCGGAGCTCTGACCCGACGTCGCCTTGCTGTCCGACGTGCTGGGGCTGGCCGACGGTGCCGGCGTGTCGGTGCCCGTCGCCGGGCTCGCCGCGGGCGCGCCGGCGTCCGGCTGCTTGGCGCTGTTGCCGCTCGACTGCGCAAAGGCCATCGTGGCCACCAGGGCGCCGGCGATGGCGAAGGCCACTACACTCGTCCACTTCCTCATGTGTCGTCCTCCTTCATGAAGTTCGTTCGGGGCGGAATGCGGTGAATGGCTGGGACGCTCAACGAGCAACGCGGATGCCACCCGAGCCGTCATCCGGCCTCGCGTCGTTCCACGGAAAGGCGCTGAACGTCGTGCTCGATCAGTGCCGGCCCGTCGACGCGAGCCAGCCGCGGGAGCGTCACCGGACGTCCGTCGCGCGCCGAGCGGTAGATCGCCTCGATCATGCGGACGTCCTCCAGGCCTTCCACGCCGGACGGTTCCGGCTGGCGGTCCTGGATGACGCAATCGGAGAAATACTCCAGGAGCGCGCCGACGGCGTCCACGGGCTCGAAGCTCAGATTCTGCCGCTCGCCTTGCTTGACGACCTCGAGCATCATCGGCCCCGGAGGTTCGTAGGCGTCGGTCAGCCGTAGGAGGCCGTCTTCGCCGAAGACCGTCAACCCCGATGTCCGTTCCTCGCCGAAGCTCGTGTGGAAGTGGGCGAGGCGCTCGCCCGGGAACCGGATGAGCGCGACGGCGCCCTCGTCGACATCGCCCCCGTAGCGCCGGCTCGTCCGCGCCGTCATCGCCATCACCTGGGCCGGCTCCGCGCCGAGCACGCTCCGCGCGGCGTTGATGCATTCCACGCCGAGGTTGTACACGGTGCCGCCGCCCATGCGGCGCTGCAGGTACGGGCTGGCCGGATCTTCGACCCGGAGGGTGAAGTCCGAGCTCACCGTCTTGGGGAGCCCGATCTCACCGGCGCGGGTCAGCTCCAGCGCCTTGAGCGAGGCCGGCCGGAAATGGAAGCGATACGCCAGCATCAGCTTGGTGCGGTTCGTCTGACACGTCCGGATCATCCGGCGGCACTCGTCGGCCACGATCGCCATCGGCGCCTCGCAGACGACGTGAATACCCGCACGCGCCGCCTCAACCGTGTAATCGCAGTGCAGAGAGGTCGGTAACGCGATGTACAGGGCGTTGACGTCTTCGCGTTGCAAGCACTGGCGGAACTCGTCGAGTTGATAGGCCGAGGCCCGGAACTGTTCGGCCGCGGCCTGGGCCTTGGCCCGATCGCGGGAAATGACGGCGACGAGCCGTGAATTGTGTGCGACGCGAGCGAATGCGGGCAGGACCGCGGTGCGTGCGACGGCCCCCAGCCCTATGACTGCGTAACCGATCTGCTTGGCCATCGTTGCTTGCCCCTTGGGATTTTCGATTCGAAAATTGCAAGCCGGGGGCCACCCACATCCCATGGGCCGTTGTCGACCGCCCATCGATGACCCCATATCTTGTGTGGACCACGCAATCCACCTCAATATCTGCCCTCTTGTCGGTCAGTCATCATGTGTTAAGTAGTAGTCGAAATGTGGCCGTCAGAACTCCTGGTACCCGGTGGAATCACGGAACTCGTCGGGTGCCCATCCTCGGGACGGACGAGCGTGTTCACGACGTGTCTGCGGAACGTCACCAGCCGTGGCGCGCTCGCCGCGCTCGTCGATACCGATCACGTGTTCGACCCCGTCGGCGCGGCCCGAGCCGGGGTCGAGCTTTCGCGAGTGCTGTGGGTGCGATGCGGCCATCGTCTCGATCGCGCGCTCCAGGCCGCCGATCTGCTCGTGCGTTGTCCCGGCTTCGCGCTCGTCGGGCTCGACACGGGAGACCTCACGCCGCGTCTGGCGCTGGCCACCGCCTACCGACTCAAGCTCGCGGTGCGCAGGACGGGCACGGCGCTCGTCGTGGTCGCCGGGCATCGCGTCCTGGCCTCGGGCGCGGCGCTGGCGTTTGCCGCCTCGCGCCGCGGCGTCGAATGGACGGGACCGCGGCCGGCCCCGAGCAGGCTCGCGGGGGTGGACACCGCCGTCCACGTGCTGCGGGCGCGCAGCATGGCGTCCGCATGGCGTCCCGGCGCCATTCATCTGATCCGGTTGAGCGCATGAGTCGGTTTGCCTGCGCGTGGATTCCCTTCTTCGCGGTCGCGGCCTTCGAGCGCGGAGAGCCCGCGCTCGTCGACCGGCCCGTCGCCATCCTCCGCGGCAGCGCGCCGGCGGGCCGGGTCGCGGAGGCCAGCGCCGCGGCCCGTGAGTATCGCGTCGCCCCCGGCATGACCGAGGCCGAGGCCCGTGCACGCTGCCCGGTGCTCGTGGTCCGGCCCTGGTCCGAGGAGCGCGTGGCCTCCGCCCGGCACGCCTTGCTCGAGGCCGCGCTCACCGTCTCCCCGCGCGTCGAGGACGCGGGGCGGGGGATCGTCCAGGTCGATACCGCCGGTCTCGAACGCCTCGTGGGAGATGCGCGGACGATCGGGGATCGGCTCGTTCGGCAGGTGCGCGCGGTGGGTCTGTGCGCATGCGTGGGCGTGGCCGGGAGTCGCACGGCGGCACGGCTGGCGGCCCAGGCCGGGCCCCGCATCACCGTCGTGCCGCCGGGAGGCGAGCGCGCCTTTCTCGCGGCCGTCCCCCTGGCGGCGCTCGGTCTATCCGCGGATCTCGCCGCCACGTTCGCCGGCTGGGGCATCCGGACCCTCGGCGAGCTGGCGGCACTGCCCAGGCGGAGCCTCGGCGATCGCCTGGGCGCTGCGGGTCTGCGCGCTCACGACGAGGCCCTCGGTCTCGACCGGGAGCCCTTCCGGGTTCACGTGCCCGAGCCCTACTGGGAGGAGGCGCAGGGCCTGGAGTGGGAGATCGGTCTTCTCGATCCATTGGTCGTGCTGATGGAGGGTGTCCTCGGGCGGCTGTGCGCGCGGCTTGCCGTCGTGCACGTCTCCGTGGATGGCGTCGACCTCGAGCTGACGCTCGCCTCGGGTGCGACTCACCATCGCGCCATCGCGCTCGCCTATCCCACCCGTGACGTGCGTCTCATGCTGACCCTGATCCGCCTCGACCTCGAAGCCCACCCGCCGCCGGCCGCCGTCGTCGGCGTCACCCTGCGGGCTCGGCCCGCGGTCGCACGACCGACCCCCGCCGGGCTCTGGCAACCCTCGTCACCCGCGCATCGGGATCTCGCCGCGCTGCTCACCCGCCTCACCGTGCTGGTGGGAGCCGAGAACGTCGGCGCGCCCTTCCTCGTCGATTCCCACCATCCCGATGCGTTCACGCTCGAGCCGTTCCTCGCCGCGACGGCCGCCGACGCCGGGCACCACGAGAACGGAACGGCTGAGCCCGCGCCGCGCGTGATGCTGCGGCGGAAACAGCCGCCGGCCGCGGTGGACGTCGAGGCGGTCGACGGACGTCCAGGGTCCGTGACGAGCGAAGGCAGGCGGACTCGTGTCCTGGCCTCTGCCGGGCCGTGGCGGACCTCCGGGGAGTGGTGGGACACGCGGGCGTGGGCGCGTGACGAATGGGACGTCCTGCTCGCCGACACCCGCCTCTGCCGTCTCGCCCACGACCGCCTCGCCAACCACTGGCATCTCCTCGGCGTGTACGACTAGATGAGCTTCATCGAGCTGCACGCGCAGTCGGCGTTTTCCTTCCTCGAAGGGACGATGCAGCCGGAAGCCCTGGTGGCGGAAGCCGCGCGGCTCGGGATGTCGGCCATCGCGCTCGTCGATCGGGACGGCGTCTACGGCGCGCCGCGGTTCTATCAGGCCGCGGTTCGGGCGGGCATCAAGCCGCTGGTGGGCAGCGAGATCACGCTCGCCGACGGCTCACGGCTGCCGCTGCTCGTCGAGGATCGCGAGGGCTATCAGAACCTGTGTCGCCTGGTGACGCGCATGAAGCTGGGCGCGCCGAAGGGCGCGGCGGCGATCAGGCTCGCGGACCTGGAGTCGTGCACCGACGGGCTGGTGTGCCTCACGGGCGGAGTCTGGGGGCCCCTGGCGCGGCGGCTCGCGAACGGCGATCAGGCGGGTGCCGCCGAGTGCCTGGCCGAGCTCGTCGCGCTGTTCGGCCGCTCGAACGTGTTCGTGGAGGTCCAGCGGCATCTCGATCGCGAGCAAGAGCGGGTGCTCACGGCGCTGGTGAGGCTGGCGCGCGCCACTCGCGTGTCGCTCGTCGCGTCCACGCAGCCTCTCTACGTCCGTCCCAGCGGGCGGGCCATCGCCGACGTTTTCACGTGCATCCGCGAGAAGACCGACCTCGATCACGCGGGACGGCTCCTGGCCGCCAACGGCGAGCACATGCTTCGATCGGCCACGACGATGGCGCAGCGCTTTCACGACTTGCCGGACGCCATCGCCAACACCGGCGAGCTGGCGCTCCGGCTGTCCTTCACGCTCAAGGATCTGGGCTATCGGTTCCCGGAGTCGCCGCTGCCGCCCGGGCATACCGCGCTCAGCCATCTGCGCGAGCTGGCGGAGCGCGGGGTGCGCGCGCGTTACGGCGCCACGGGCGAGCTCGCGGCTCGCGCGGGCCGACAGGTCGCCCATGAGCTCGAGGTCATCGGTCGACTGGATCTGGCGGGCTACTTCTTGATCGTGCACGACATCGTCGAGTACTGCCGGGCCAGCGACATCCTCGTTCAGGGACGTGGCTCCGCGGCCAACAGCGCCGTGTGCTACGCCCTCGGCATCACCGCCGTCGATCCGGTGGGGATGGAGCTGCTCTTCGAGCGGTTCCTGTCCGAAGCTCGTGGCGAGTGGCCCGACATCGACCTCGACCTGCCGAGCGGGGAACGCCGCGAGTCCGTCATCCAGTACGTGTACCGGCGTTACGGGCCCCTGGGCGCCGGGATGACCGCGAACGTGATCACCTACCGCGGACGCAGCGCGGCGCGCGAGGTCGGCAAGGCGCTCGGATTGCCGCCCGACATGCAGGATCGACTCGCCGGTCTCGCGCCGAACTGGGGCTACCGGGACCCGGAGGATCTCCTGACCAAGCATCTGGCCGAGGCCGGCTGCGATCCGCGCCATCCACGGGTCCGCAAGTTCGCTGCACTGTGGACGCTCATCCAGGATCTGCCGCGTCATCTCGGCCAGCATTCCGGCGGCATGGTCATCGCGTCCCGCCGGCTCGACGACGTCGTGCCCCTCGAGCCCGCGACGATGGCCGGCCGTGTCGTCATCCAGTGGGACAAGGACGACTGCGCGGCGCTCGGGGTCATCAAGATCGACCTGCTCGGCCTGCGCATGATGTCCGTCCTCCAGGATGCGATCACCCTCGTGAGCGAGCAGGGCGGGACGGTGGACCTCGCGCGATTGCCGACGAACGACCGTGCCGTCTACCGGATGCTCCAGCGGGCCGAGACCATCGGCGTGTTCCAGGTCGAGAGTCGCGCCCAGATGGCGACGCTGCCACGCATCCACCCCGAGCGGTTCTACGACCTCGTGGTCCAGGTCGCGATCATCCGCCCCGGACCGATCGTCGGCGACATGGTGCATCCCTACATCCGGCGCCGGCGGGGGCGCGAGCCGGTGACGTACCCGCACCCCAGCCTCGAGCCCATCCTGCGCCGCACGCTCGGCGTGCCGCTCTTTCAGGAGCAACTCCTGCGCATGGCGATGGTGACCGCCGGCTTCAGCGGGACCGAGGCAGAGGAGCTGCGCCGCGCGTTCGGATTCAAGCGGAGCGAGGCGCGGATGGCGGAGGTCGAGACCAAGCTGCGCACGGGCATGGCGCGTCAGGGCATTCACGGCGAGGCCGCCGACCAGATCGCCCACGCCATCACGGCCTTCGCGCTCTATGGGTTTCCGGAGAGTCACGCCTCCAGCTTCGCCCTCCTCGCCTACGCCAGCGCGTATCTCAAGGTGCATCACGCGGCGGCGTTCTACGCGGCGCTCCTCAACAACCAGCCGATGGGGTTTTACCATGCGGCCACGATCGTCAAGGACGCGCAGCGGCGCGGGCAACGGATCCTGCCCGTCGACGTGACGTGCTCGCGGTGGCCGTGCACGATCGAAGGCGGCGCCGTGCGGCTCGGCCTCAACCAGGTCAAAGGCCTGCGCGAGCGCGCGGGGCAGGCGATCGTGACCGCGCGGACGGCACAGCCGTTTCTCTCGGTCGAGGAGATCACGCGTCGGGCCGGGCTCGAGCGGACGGAGCTGACCACGCTCGCGGCCATCGGCGCCTTCGCCGGCCTGGGAGGAACCCGGCGGGCGAATTTGTGGACAGTCGCCCGGCCGTTGCCGGGTGAGGTCTTCGCCGCAGCTCCCCCCGTGGCCCACGACAGTCCGCTCCGGGACATGAACGCCGACGAGCGGCTGACCGCGGACTACCAGGGCACGGGCCTGACGCTCGGCCCGCATCCGATGGCGCTTCGCCGTCAGCAGCTGGCGCGGGATCCGGGACGCCCGATTCTCCGGGCAGGGGATCTGCGCCACGTGCCCGATGGCGAGCGCGTGCGGGTCGCCGGCAACGTCATCGTGCGCCAGCGCCCGGGCACCGCCAAGGGCTTCGTCTTTCTCAGCTTGGAGGACGAGACCGGCATCGCCAACGTCATCGTCACCCCCGGGCTGTTCGCGCGTCATCGCCTGGTCCTGGTGACGGAGCCGTTCTTACTCGTGGAGGGAATCTTACAAGCACATGACAACGTCGTTTCACTGCGGGCGGAGCGCGTGATCCCCCTGCCTCGGCGTCGAGACCACGTTCCGTCGCACGATTTCGGTTGAAGAGTGCCCGGCAGCGAACTTGCTTTATTGAAACAGCGATGGCGACTGTGCACCAGATTCGCACTCCGACCCACGGCGATCACGACGGCGTGCTCGCCTCGATCACGCGGCTGCTGCGTCTCGAGCTGGAGCTGGGGGTCGCCGAAACGCGCGACCTGCTCGTCTCGGCCGCCATCGCCGTCGCCGTCGCGTTGACCGCCGCCATCATGCTCGTCGCTTCGATCGTCGTCCTGCTGGCGGCGGCGTTCGCGCCCCTCTTCGGCGCGCCCTGGCAGCACCTGGTCGTCGCGGGGGGCGGCGCCGGGCTGCTCGCGCTGGCGGCGATCGCGTGGGCGGTGACGCGTCTGCGCACGCTCCGATGGCCGACCCAAACGCTCACGTCTTTCGAGGAGAACTGGCGATGGCTCGGAGCCCAGCTGAGATCCAGGCTGACATTGCGGTGACGCGACGCCTCGTCGAGCATCAGCTCGACGCGATGGAGCGATACGTGCCGCGGGCCTGGTGGGTGCCGTACGCGACCATCCTCGCGGCCCTCGCGACCGGCGTGCTGCTGTCGCGCCTGCCACTGCTGCGCCTCGTGAGCCTGGGTACCCGCACGGTGCAGACCGGCCTGGCCGTCGCGGGCACCGTGGCGACCGTCGATCGTTTCGTCGCCGAACGTCGGCGCACGCTGGCTGCTTGAGGCCGTCGACGGTCGTGCATCGGGCCACGCCGTCTGCCGACGCCTGCGGGGCCCCGCCCGATCCGGGAGACCTCCGACCGTGACCACCTCCCGCGTCATGGAGCTCGACGGACGACGGCTCCTCGTCACCAATCCCGACGGTCTCCTGTGGCCCGACGACGGCATCAGCAAGGGGGACCTCATCGAGTACTACCTCGCCGTCGCCGAGCACGTGATGCCGTTCTTCACCAACCGGCCGCTCAGCCTGTTGCGCTGTCCCGACGGCGTTCTCGGGGATTGCGTGTACCAGAAGACGGCGCCGGTCGGCCTGCCGACATGGCTGGCAACCCGGCGAATCCGGACGGAGCAGGCGGCGCTGGGATACGCGGAATACGTCGTCGGGACGGATCGCACGGCCCTCGTGTACCTCGTGAATCTCGGGTACATCTCGCATCATCCGTGGAGCTCGAGCGTCGAGGCCATCGATCGCCCGGACATGCTGCTCTTCGACCTCGACCCGACCGAGATCGCCTTCCGCGAGGTCCGGAACGCGGCCATGCTCGTACGTGACTTGCTGATGACCTACAAGATCCGGAGCTGGGTCAAGACGTCGGGCGGCAGCGGACTGCACGTGATGGTGCCCGTGGCGCCGATTCACGGCTTCGACCAGGTGCTCGCCGCGGCCGAGACGATCACCCGGATGGCGCGGCAACGGGAACCGTCGCTCTTCACGCTCGACATGCGGCGCGCGCGGCGGCGGGGCAAGATCCTCATCGACGTGCACCGCAACCATCGAGGTGCCACGCTGGTGAGTCCGTATGCGGTGCGCGAGTATCCCGGCGCCCCCGTGTCGACGCCGCTGGAGTGGCATGAGCTCGAGCGCGGAATCTATCCGGAGGATTTCCGCCTCGCGAACACGCGCGACCGTCTGACGCGGCTCGGCGATCCGCTGGCGCGCTTCGGGACGGCACGCCAGACGCTCATGCCCATTCTCGAGAGCGGGCGCGCTCGCCGTGCCCGCCCGATGGCCTGACGGACCGACGCGCGGTCACTTCTCGCGCCACAGGAGGAACGGCATGGCATACGACACCATGGAAAGCACGACGGGCGCCGCGGTGGCCCGCACCCAGCAGGTCATGGACGTCGCCCAGGACGCCGCGGAGCGTGCGGGGGCGTACGTCCAGACGCAGATCGGACACATCTCCGATCGCGCCGGCGATCTCACGCGCGCCTTCGGCGAGAGCGTGGAACGCTACACGGGACGGCCCGCCGGTGTGCTGGTCTCTGACGTTCGTGAGTACGTCCGGGGGCATCCGCTGCAGATGCTCGGGGCCATGGTCGGAGTCGGCTACATCATCGGCAAGCTCATGACGCGCGACTGACCGGCTTCGTTCATCGTGCTCGTCGCGGTGATATCGGCGGGACCCGCCCCGCCGATATCACCACGTTGGTGGGCCGCTACCTTCGTAGCGCCTGGATCCGATCGGAGGTGCCGGGGTGCGTGGCGAAGAAGCCACCACCGCTGGCGCCTTCGGTTTGCATGAGCCAGGTTAGGGTATTGGCCATGTGCTCGCGCCCAGGGTATCCAGCCTTCTGTAGAATCTCCGCGCCGTGACGATCGGCGGCGTACTCCTCGTTCTGCGTGTAACGGTTGATGATGAGCTGCCCGGCGATGGGTGCGACGGCGCTGCTCCCTGGGAGGATCTGCTCGAGCAGTGCAATGCCGATGTTGAGCCCGGTGCCGAGCGTTTGGGTCTTGGCGACGTGGCCGAGGTCCTGATGTGCCAGCTCGTGCGCGATGACGCCCCGCAGCTGATCGTCGTTCGCCTTCTCGAGCAGGCCCCGCGTGAAGAGGAACTGGTTGTTGCCCGCGTTGGCCGCGTTGATGTGACTGTCGTCCATGAACGCGACGCGTACGCTGTCGAGCGGCATCGGACGGTTCATCGCCTTGATCAGCGGAATCATCACCTGCTGCAGGCGCTGGGCCTGCGCCGGATCGAGTGGACGCGTCGATACCGACGGCCGGGATGTCGGCCCCGTCGAGCCGGTCGTCGGGGGGGATCCGGACGGCGAGCTGGACACGCTGGCGCACCCCACCAGCAGTCCGGCCAGCGCCCACGGCAGCACCGAGCGCCAGCTCAGTCGCATGACGACGCCTCGTCGTTCTCGAACTCCACGCCGGTCAGCGCGTCGAGCAGGGCCTCGCCGCACATGTCGCGCCCGGCGGCGGTCTGGTCTCCAAAGAAATCGATGTGGCGATCGATCGCCCGGGGGCGGTCGGATTTGAAGAGCGAGCGTGATGCGGGCTCCGTCGTGATTCGACTCAGCGCCTGTCCCATGGAAGCCCTCCGATCTGGATTTCAGCGGTCCGTGACCGTTTCCCCTTGCGACTGCACCGGCGATGCCATGGAGGGCGCCCACCAGTCCATCGTTAATGGCGGTCTGATCGCCCCGGTACCTGGTAAGGCTTGCGCAGACAGGGTACGATCATTGCAATTTCCTCCATCATTTTAACGTACAACTTTCACCCGACCCTCGCTGCCCCGATGACACATGGCAGGGACGCCGAGAGGCTTAAGCGCTTGAAATGATGAGCAAGCCGCTGCCTGTCTCGCGGTTGGCATGGCGAGTGCGGTGTGGGAAACCCGGCAAGTCCCAACACGAGGAGAGACCGGGATGCGAACCGTCAAGGGAGATCTGGAGCGGAAGCGCAGGGCGCTCAGGAGCGCCATCCACTCGAGCATGGACTCGACCCGGGACTCCGATCAGCGTCGGGACATGTTCAAGGACCCGTACGGCAGCGCGTCGCTCACCCACGACGACGAGGTCGCCGCGGCCGTCGTGGAGCGCCGAGCACGAGAGCTCGAGGAGATCGACCGGGCCCTCGAGGACATCGATGCGGGCCGCTACGGGGTGTGCACGGACTGCGGCGACGCGATCGCCGAGGCTCGGCTCAAAGTGCTGCCGTTCGCCACGCGCTGCGTGGCGTGTCAGGCACGCCTCGAGGCCGAACGTCGCGCGGCGTAAGCCGAAACGGGGGAAGCATGGCCCCAGCACCCGGTGAAACGTTGACACGGATCGCTGCGGTGTTTACCTTAGCCAGTCAGCCCATCACACGACGCGCCGCGGCCCCGAGCGCCGACGTCGTCGGGTACGGCGGGCTGCTAGACGAAGGGTGAGGGTGCAGTGAGTCCACTCAGACGCGACCAGATGAAGAGCGGCAAGGTTCTCGTAGTCGACGACGAGCCGGCCGAGCGCGACGGTCTGGCGCGCCTCGTCGGGCAATGGGGATATGAAGTCGAGACGGCGGGCTCCGGCGAGGAGGCCTTGAACCTCATCGAGAGCCAGCATCCCGCCGTCGTGGTCACGGATCTCGTGCTGCCCGAGATGGACGGCCTCACGCTCCTGCAGAAGCTTCGGGAAACGGGCCGGCCGCCCATCGTGCTGCTCGTCACCGGCCACGGCACCGTCGAGACCGCCGTGGAGGCGATGCGTCACGGGGCCTTCGATTACCTGACGAAGCCCGTCGACACCACCCGACTGCAGGTGTTGCTCGAGAAGTCCATCGAGCAGGAGTCACTGTCCCGTGAGGTCAACTTCCTGCGCCATCAGCTGCGGCAGAAGGGAAGCTTCGGTCAGCTGGTCGGGCAGTCCAAGGGCATGCAGGAGGTCTACCGCTGGATCGAGCTCGCGGCCACGAGCACCGCGCCCGTGCTCGTCTACGGTGAGAGCGGCACGGGCAAGGAGCTGGTGGCCCGCACCATCCACGACCTCTCGAACCGCCGCAACAAGCCCTTCGTGGCCATCAACTGCGCGGCGATCCCGGAGACGCTGATCGAGAGCGAGCTCTTCGGCCACGAGCGGGGCGCCTTCACCGGCGCGACCGAGCGACGACTCGGCTGCTTCGAGCTGGCCGACGGCGGTACGCTCTTCCTCGATGAGATCGCGGAGATGGACAACTCGACGCAGGCCAAGCTGCTGCGCGTGCTGCAGGAAGGCAACTTCCGCCGGGTCGGAGGCGGCAAGGGCGAGATTCAGGTCGACGTGCGTGTGATCGCGGCCACGAACCGGGTGCCCACCGAGGCCCTCTCCCAGGGCCAGCTGCGCGAGGACCTCTTCTACCGTCTCAACGTCTTCGCCATCCGGTTGCCGTCGCTGCGCGAGCGGAAGGAGGACATTCCGCTCCTGGCGCGCACCTTCATCGAGGAGTTCAATCGCCAGGACAATCGGCAGATCCGTGGGCTCACCCCGGACGCCGAGCGAGCCCTGGAGCGCTATCACTGGCCAGGCAACGTTCGTGAGCTCCGGAACGTCATCCAGCGCGCGGTCGTGCTCGGCGGGAGCGGACTGATCGATGTCGAGCACCTGCCCGAGAACGTCATGCGGGCGGCGGCGCCGGCCGGCTCCCCGACAGGCGCCAGCGTGACGCCGATCCGCGAGATGGAGCGGGAGATGATCCTGCGCGCCCTCGAGGAGACCGGTCAGGACAAGCGGCGGGCGGCGGCCCTACTGGGGATCAGCCTCAAGACCCTCTACAACAAGCTCGCGAAATACGGTATCCAGGCGGTGAAGTCGGCGCGCATCGTGTGATGCCGTCTCCGCGCGAGGATCTCGACCGGATCCTCCACGACCTGCGGGGGCCGCTCAACTCGGTCACGATGCACCTGGAGGTTCTCAAGCGCGCCGTGGCCGACGATCGCGACGCGCTCGCCAACGTCGCGCTGATCCAGCAGGAGCTGTCCCGCCTGGCCGCCATGCTCCCGAAGGCGTTCGGCGTGATCGCCCTCGAGCGTGGCGACGTCAAGCGCGCGAGCCTCCGCGCCATCGTCCAGCGGGCCATCGACGAGCACGCGCTGTCGCCGGTTGAGGTGCAGGAGGGGTCGTGGCCCGAGGTCAACGTCGACGCCGACCTCGTCGTGCTGGCCGTCGCTCACCTGCTGCGGAACGCCATCGCGGCGACGCGTGAAGCGGGGGCCAGCGCGCGCCCGGCTCGCGTGTCGGTCGAGATCAACGAGCGCGAGGGAGTCACCCTCGTCGTTCGTGACTGGGGCCGCGGCTTCAAGAGCGCGAATCCGAAGGTCCTGATCAGGCTGGGCGGCGTCGGGCTCATCACCGTCGAGCGGGTGGCCCGGCTGCACGGCGGTCGCCTGCACTTCACCACGCCGCCTGACGGCGCCGAGGTCAGGCTGACGCTTCCTGCCTGACGCGAGTCCGTACCCGCTGCACGGGCAGGACGCCCACCGGTTCGTCGGAGGGAACGAGGGCGTGGGAGAGGTCGGCGTACGGCATGCCCTCGTACACGGCCTCGCAGAGCAGGGGCTCCTCGGGTCCCCCGAAGACGGTCTCCAGGGGCTCGAGGCTCTCGAGGACGTCGGGCAAGCGGCGACGCCCGAGCGCGAGCAACGCCTGCGCATCGGCGATGACGACTCCGGTATTGACGATGCCGCCACCGACCGACCGAAGGAGAGTCTGGAAATACCGCGTACGGCGCACGAAGCGACGCACGGCGCGTACGCCGAGGTGCTCGAGGCCGCAGATGGTGTCGCCGGGCTCGATCCAGCCTCGGGCCGACGGGAACGGCGCGACGGCGCCGACCACGACCAGGAGATCGCGCCGATGGGCGACCGCGTCGGTGGCGCGTCCCACCGCGGCCATGAAGCCCGCGTCGTAGTAGCCGGGACCCTTGGCCGGGAAGACGACGACGATCGCCGTGGGATCGCGCTGCGCGATCTTCAGGAGCGGCAGGAACACCTCGGCCGCGCTGCCGCGATACGCCGGCTGGGCGACGCGCTGCACCCCGGTGAGCTCCGGTGACGTCTCCGCTTCGTCGCGGGCGGAGACCGCCACGAGCTGCCGCGCGGGAATGAGATCGCTGGCGCATCCGATCGTCGCGCGCACGCGGATGCCGTCGCGGAACGGCCGCGGTGGGCGTCCACGAGGCGATCGAGCGGTGCCCGTGAGCACGATGCCCCAGAGGCTGGGTGATCCGGTGGTCGTCTCGGTCGAAGATATCGTCGGCATAGGGTTCCTCGCGAGAGCGATGAAATGCAGGCGGTATGCCACAATGCAATGTGGGGCGCGGCGACGGCTCGCGTTCCACGGAGCGTGAAAGATCTTCAACCAAGAGCACGAGCGGTGATCCCGTAGACGATCGGAGTCTCCATGTTCGACCTCAAAGGCAAGGTAGCGATGGTGACGGGCGGCAACGGCGGGATCGGCCTCGGCATGGCCAAGGGGCTCGCCCAGGCCGGAGCCCGCGTAGCCGTTGCGGCGCGTAATGCCGACAAATCGCGCGAGGCGGTCACTCAGCTGGGCCGCCTCGGTGGCGAAGCCATCGCCATCACGGTGGACGTTGCCGACGAAGCCTCGGTGGACGCCGCCGTCCGCGCGGTCGTCGACCGTCTCGGCCGCGTCGACATCCTCGTCAACAACGCGGGCATCAACATCCGCAAGCAGCCCCAGGAGTACACGCTGGCCGAATGGCGACACGTGCTCGACACGAACCTGACCAGTGCCTTCCTCTGCTGTCGCGCGGTCTATCCCCTGATGAAGGACGCGGGCGGAGGCAAGATCATCAACATCGGCTCGATGATGTCGATCTTCGGCGCGTCGTTCGCCGCGGCCTACGCGGCGAGCAAGGGCGGCATGGTCCAGCTGACCAAGGCCCTGGCCGCGGCCTGGGCCCGCGACAACATCCAGGTCAATGCCGTCCTGCCCGGCTGGATCGACACCGAGCTCACGCAGAATGCGCGCCGTCAGGTCCAGGGGCTGCACGAGTCGGTCCTGCGGCGGACGCCGGCCGGCCGCTGGGGCGCGATGGACGACATGGCGGGCGTGGCCGTCTTCCTCGCGAGCGCCGCGTCGGATTTCGTCACTGGAACAGCCATCCCCGTCGATGGCGGCTTCGCCGGCCCATCTGCTTCGTTGGCTCAGTCGGGGTCTCCCTGCGGCGTACTCGGAGTACGCCTCAGTCGCCCCTCCTTCGCCGCCTCGCATCTGGACCCTTCTCATCGGCCTGCGCCGCGAGGTTGTGGGGGGCGAGACCGTATGAAGACTCTCGTGGTGGATTCGATTGCGCCGGAGGGGTTGGCGTTGTTGCGGGAGCATGGGTTCGATGTGGACGAGGTCGTGCGGCCGACGAAGGAGGCGCTGTACGAGCGGATCGGGGACTACGAGGCGCTGATCACGCGGTCGGGGACGGCGGTGACGCCGGAGCTCCTGCGACACGCGGCCCGCCTGCGCATCATCGGACGGGCCGGCGTCGGCGTGGACAACATCGACGTCGACGCCTGCTCGCGCCGCGGCATCGTGGTCGTCAACGCTCCCTATGGCAACGTGGTCTCGGCCGCCGAGCACACGGTGGGCATGCTGCTGGCGCTGATCCGCCACATCCCCCAGGCCCACCATCTGCTGACCTCCCTGGAGTGGAACCGCAACTTCTACGGAGTCGAGCTGTTCCGCAAGACGATCGGAGTCGTCGGCCTCGGCAAGGTCGGCTCGCGAGTCGCCGCGCGGCTGCGCGCCTTCGACACCCGGATCCTCGTCTACGACCCCTACGTGCCCGAGGCCCGGGCGCGGGACCTGGGGGCGACGCTCACGGACTTCGCGACGCTCCTGCGGGACTCGGACGTCGTCACCGTTCACGTGCCACTCACCGATGAGACCACGAACATGCTGACGGCGCGCGAGCTGGCGGCCATGCGGCGCGGCGTCCGCATCGTGAACTGCGCGCGCGGCGGCATCGTGAACGAAGCCGACCTGCTGGCGGCGCTCGACAGCGGGCACGTGGCCGGCGCCGCCATCGACGTCTGGACCGAGGAGCCGCCGCGCTCGGAGATCCTGCGGCGTCTCATCCAGCACCCGCGCGTCATCGTCACCCCGCACCTCGGCGCCAACTCCAGCGAGGCCCAGACCAATGTCGCCGTGGACGTGGCGCGGCAGATCATCGCCTTCCGCGACGGCGAGATGGTGGAATTCGGCGTCAACGTCCCCGTCGCGGACCCGGGCGCGGTCGGCGAGCTGCGCCCGTTCATCATGCTGGCCGACCGCCTGGGACGCTTCCTCGTGCAGCTCGATCCGGCCAACCTCGCCAGTGTCGAGGTCAAGCTCGCCGGGGCGGTGGCGGAGGCGGATTCGGAGCTGATCGCCCGCGCCGCGCTGGCGGGTCTGCTCGCGCCCGTCATGGCCGGGCCCGTCAACCTCGTCAACGCGCACATCGTCGCGAAGGAGCGCGGCGTGGGGGTCTCCGTCGTGCGGGAGGACGACACGCACGGTTACGGCAGCCTGCTGACCGTCACCACGGAGACGGGGGAGGGACAGAAGGTCATCGCGGGCGCCGTCTTCGATGGTCAGCCGCGGATCGTCCAGCTGCGCGATCTCAACATCGAGTTCGCGCCCGAAGGGCACATCCTGCTGCTGTCGTACGAGGACCGGCCCGGCATCGTGGGACGGATCGGCTCCATCCTCGGCCGGCTGAACGTCAACATCGCCTCGATGCAGGTGGGGCGCAAATCCAAGCGGGGTCGGGCGATCGTCGTGCTGATCCTCGACGAGGATCTGTCGAACGAGCAGGTCGACGAAGTCGCGGCCGCCGTGGACGCCGACTTCGCCCGGGTCATCCGGATGTAGCTCGGAGGGGGGCTTTGCCCCCCTTCCGACGCTTCGCGGGCCTGCCGGCCCGCTTCGCCGCCTCCCCCCAGAGCAGGATTGCGCGGGCAAAGCCCGCGCTCGAACGCGGACGTTCATCCGCGCTCGCACACGGTGACGATAATTCTTGGGGGCGAGAGGGAGGGACTGCTACCTTGGCGATGTGAACATCAAACCCTTCGCTGTATTGTTGATTCTCCTGGGGATTTCGACCGGGTGTGTCACGACGCATGGGACGGGGCCGGCGCGAGCGGAGTTCGAGGATATTCCGATACCGAGCGCGCTGGCGTATCTCGAGGACAGGGCGGTCATCATCGAGTCGCCGGGGGTGAAGGCCGCGCGCTTGCTCTATCGGGGCCGGGTGTCGGTGGCGACGCTGGCCCCGGCGTTGCGGAGCGGCCTGGAGAGCAATGGCTGGCGCAGCGTCAGCAGCACGACGACGGCGCCGCAGGGAACGATCCTGATCTACGAGAAGGACCGCAGCACGGTCCAGCTCCGCCTGTGGGAAGACATCTTCTTCACCTACGTCGAGCTCACCGCGAGCCGCCTCACGCCGGCCGTCTCCGCCCCCGCGGCCTCGACCATCCCGACCGCGACCAGGTAAGGTCGCCGGATCCGATCCGGCCTCAGGGCGTGCGCCAACTGGCGCCGCCGGGGAGGATCCTCGCCGCTTCCGCCGGGCCCCACGTGCCCGCGTCGTAGTTCGGGAAGGCCGGCGGCGGTGTGGCCGCCCAGCCCACCATGACCGGCGTGAGGATGTCCCAGGCTTGCTCGACCCAATCGCCACGCGCATAGAGCGTAGCGTCGCCATGAATGGCGTCGAGCAAGAGCCGCTCGTACGCTTCCGGCGGCCGGCTGCCGAAGGCCTCGCCGTAGTGGAAGTCGAGGGTGATGGGCGCGAGTCTCATGTCGGGGCCGGGCGTCTTGGCGACGACGGTGAGCGCGATGCCCTCGTCGGGCTGGATGCGGATCACGAGCACGTTCGGCGCGACGCCGGAAGGGTCACGGCGAAAGATCATGTGCGGGGTTCGATGGAACGTGATGGCGATCTCGCTCACCTGCGAGGACAGGCGCTTGCCCGTGCGAAGCAAGAAGGGAACCCCGGCCCAGCGCCAGCTGTCGATGAGCAGACGCAGGGCGACGTACGTCTCCGTCGTGGACGTCGGCGCCACGCCCTTCTCCTGGCGGTATCCCGGGACCAACCGGCCGCCCACGAAGCCCGGGCCGTACTGGCCGCGGACCGCGACCTCGTCGAGCCGCTTCGGGTCGATGGGACGGATGGCCCGCAGGACCTTGTTCTTCTCGTCGCGCACGGGAGCGGCGTCGAACGTCACCGGCGGCTCCATCCCGATGAGGCACAGGAGCTGGAGCAGGTGGTTCTGGACCATGTCGCGCAGCGCGCCGGCCTCCTCGTAATAGGCGCCCCGCGTCTCCACGCCGAGCGTCTCCGCCACCGTGAGCTGGACGTGGGCCACGTGGGTCCGGTTCCAGAGCGGCTCCAGGATGCCGTTGGCGAAGCGGAAGGCGAGGATGTTCTGCACCGTCTCCTTGCCGAGATAGTGATCGATCCGGTAGACCTGGTCCTCGTGGAACACGGCGGCGAGCTGCCGGTTCAGGTCGCGCGCACTCTGCGCGTCGTGGCCGAACGGCTTCTCGATGATGATCCGGGTCCACCCGCCGTCCTGCTCCCGCGCGAGGCCGGACTCGCCGAGCTGGGCGATGATGTCGTCGTAGAGGCTCGGGGGCATCGCGCAATAGAAGAGGCGATCGGCGGGCCCGCCCCGCCGTTGCTCCATCTCCGTCAGCGTCCGACCGAGCTGCGCGTAGAGCTCCGCCTCGGTCGGGTCGCCGACGACGTAGCTGAGCGCGGATGCGAACCGGTCCCACACCGTCTCCGACGGCGGCTTGATCCGCGCGAACTCCTCGACCGCCTCGCGCATGCGTGTCTTGAACTCGACGTCGCTCATCTGCGTGCGCGCCGTGCCGATGATCGCGAATGGCTCCGGCAGCGTCCGCGAGGCGTAGAGGCTCCACAGCGCGGGGATCAGCTTGCGGCGCGTCAGGTCTCCCGACGCGCCGAAGATGACGACCGAGAACGGGTCATCCGCCGACGCCATTGGTCCCTACCTTTCGTTCCAGCGCCGCGGTGAGCCGCTCGATGCCCTTCGCGGCCGGCGCGGAGAGGGCCAGCCACAGCACACGGCGATGGGCCGCCCGCAGCGTCGACAGATCGCCGACGGCCCGAGCCATGGTGAGTGTCGCGAAGCCATACCGCTCGCCGGGAATCGGCACGTCCTCCGACTCCGTCGGCGTCAGCAGGACCAGGATCGGCGTCGGCGGGCCCCCTTTGTGCAGCTGCCCCGTGGAGTGGAGATAGCGCGGACCGTAGGCCACGGTCGTGGCCAGGGACGTGCGGTCGCGCAAGAGCGTCCGCAGCTTGTCGAGGGCCGCGGTGGTCGGAGCGTCCGGGGTGAGATAGGCGAGCAGCGCGACATAGTCGCCCGCGCGCGCGGTGGCCAGCGTGCGCACGACGTCGTCGTCGCCGTCGACCGGCCACTCGGGTAGCCGCCCCCGCTCGGTGAAGGTTGCGAGCGCCGCCTGTGTCGCGTCCTTGGCCTGGGCGACGTTGGGCTCGTCGAAGGGGTTCACGCCGAGGACGATGGCGGCCACCGCGGTGGCCATCTCCCACCGGAAGAACTCCCCGCCGAGATCGTAGCGATCGGCCAGACTCAACCGCACGACGGGATGCCCGGCGGCCTCGAGCGGCGCCAGCGCCTGCTCGAGCGACGGCTCGCCGCCGAGCGTGATGGAGACGAACACGCGGTCGTTGCCGTAGACCGCCGGCGGGCCCAGGGCTTCTTCGTGAATCGCGACCAGCCCCCGCCCGTCCTTGCCCGTCGACTCCGTGAGCAGCTGCTCGAGCCAAGCCCCGAGGGGCAGGATCTCCGACGACAGCACCAGCGTGACCTTGTCACGCCCGGCCTGCGCCAGCGCGCCCAGCACGGCGCCCAGCCGCACGGCGGGATTGTCGGCGGCGGCAACATGGCCGGCGCAGGCCGCGGCCATCTTCGCGGCGTGCTGCAGCAGGTCACCGACGTCGACGCCGAGCAACGCCGCGGGCACGAGCCCGAAGTACGAAAGAGCGGAGTAACGACCGACGATGTCGGGCGGGCTCTGAAACGTGCGCCGGAAGCCCTCCTGGACAGCCAGGCGCTCGAGGGGCGTCCCGGCGTCCGTGATGGCGACGAAGTGACGGCCCGGCGTCGGCACCGCGCGCTCCACTTCCGCCCGGAAGAAACGGTAGAGCGCCATCGTCTCGGACGTCGTTCCCGTCTTGGAGGAGACGAGGAAGACCGTTCGCGGCAGCGTCAGGCGCGCGCGCGCGGCCCGGATCGCATCGGGATCCGTCGTGTCGAGCACGCTGAGCGTCGGCCCGCCGACGGCGGGGGCGAAGGTCCTGGCGAGAACGTCCGCGGTGAGGCTCGAGCCTCCCATGCCGAGCAGCACGACCTCCGTGATGCCCTCGCTCCGCACCTCCGCCGCGAAGGCCGTCAGGTCACCGATGGCGGCCGTCATGGTGGCCGGCGCCTGGAGCCAGCCGAGTCGATTGACGATCGACGCCTGCGCCGCGGGTGAGTCGGTCCACAGCCGCGCGTCCTTCTGCCACAGACGCGCGGCGGCGTCGAGGCTCTGCAAGCGGCCGAGGGCTTCGCGCACCACGGGCAGATCCGTCACGTCGGGTCGCCGCGTGGCCCACGACGGGTCCAGGGGTGGGGGGTCCGTCGCCTCCAGGGCCAGGACCTTCGCCAGCCGGCGCTCGTGGCGCTCCGCGTGTGAAAAGCGGGCCGCCAGGAAGGTCCGCACGAGCTCGACGGCCTGCTCGATGCTGACGACGCCCGTGCCCAGACAGATGACGTTGGCGGCATCGTCCTCCCGCGATTGCCGCGCCGTGAAGGGGTCGTGGCAGAGGACGGCGCGCACACCGCGGATCTTGTTGGCGGCGATCGACACGCCGGCGCCGCTGCCGCAGATGAGCACGCCGGTCTCGGCGAGTCCGTCACGCACCGCGACGCCGACGAGGCGGGCATAATCGGGATAGTCGACGGGGTCAGTCGACGTCGTGCCGAAGTCGAGGACCTCGTGGTCGTCCTTCGCGAGGGCGCCGACGAGCTGGGCCTTGTACAGAAACCCCCGGTGATCGCAACCGAGAGCGATCCGCATGGGTCAGCGGCGATCGCGTCCGACGTCGTCCAGGGAGAGCAGCGCCGCGGCCGCCCGATCGACCATCCAGGTCAGGGTGCCGTCCGTCGGGCGCACCATGCCGGCGGGCAGCATGGCGCCATCGCGCAGGATCGCCTTGACGACCTTCGCCTTCTCCGCGCCCGAGACGAGGAACATGACGCGCGCGGCGGCGTTGATGGGCGGCAGCGTGAGGGTGAGGCGCTGGGGGATGCTCGCGGCCGCGGCATGCACGGCGACCACCGTACGGAAGATCTCCTTGACCGCGGGGGAACCCGGGAACAGCGAGCCGGTGTGACCATCCAGCCCCATGCCGAGCAGGACGAGATCGAAGCGGGGCAGTCCGCCGCGGGGCGTGGCGAAGACACTGGTCAGCGTGCGCGCGTACTCGACGGCCGCTTCCTCGGAGCTCTCGGCCTCTCCCCGCATCCGGAAGACCTGATCGGCCGGGATCGGGACCTTCGAGAGCAGCGTCTCGTTGGCCATGCGGTAGTTCGATTCCGGATGATCGGGCGGCACGCAGCGCTCGTCGCCGAAGAACACCGACGTCCGGTCCCACGGCATGCGCTCGGCGAACGGCGGTGCCGCCAGCCTGTCGTAGGTGGCTCGCGGCGTGCCGCCGCCGGCGAGCACGAGACTGAAGCCTCGCCCCGCGGCCACGGCCTCGCCCGCCGCCTCGATGATCGCCAGGGCGGCCGCGTCGGCCAGTGTGGTCGCGTCATCGACGATCGTCACCACGGTCGTGTCTCCATGCGTCGATGATACCTCGGAGGGGGGCTTCGCCCCCCTTCCGACGGTCGTCGCGCGCCTGACGGCGCGCTCCTCCCTGCCTCCCCCCAGAACAGGATTGCGCCGGCGAAGCCGGCGCTCGAACGCTGCCGAGTCCAACGCGCTTCTCGGTCATGGTGCCTGCGCCCGGTCGAGCGCCTGCTGGCGTTCGAGGGCCGCGACGGAGCGGGCGTGGCCGACGGGATCGGGCCGGAAGGTGGTGCCCGACGGAGCGGGCGTCGGCGTCGCCACGGGCCGCACGCCGAGCGCGTCCAGGGCCAGGAGCGCGGCACCCCGGCTCGTCGCCTCTTCCTCGCCCGACACGATCAACGGGCGATCGAGCGCGTCGGCGATGATCTGGGCCCAGGCGGCCGATGCGACCAGCGCCCCGCCCGAGCCGACGACGAGGTGACCGGACGCCGCGCGCGGCTCGAGCAGGGTATAGACGAGAGCCAACCGCAGCGCGACGGCCTCGAGGACCGCATGGACGATGTCCACGGGCGTGGTATCGAGCGTGAGGCCGTCGAGGACCGCCCGCCGGTCGCCGCGCCAGCCCGGCGCCCGCTCGCCCGCGAAGAACGGCAGCACGCTGAGCCCGTGATCGTCGGCCGCTGTCGCCAGCGCCGCCTCCGTAGCCGTGTCGTCGGTCAGACGCAGCACCTTGCGGCACCACGCATAGGCATTGCCGCCCTCGGAGAGCGCTCCGCCGATCAACGACGCGCGGCGGTCGAGGCGGTAGCGCCAGAGCCCCCGCGGTGGCGGCGCGGTGGTCTCCGTGATGATCCGGAGCGCGGCCGACGTTCCCACGTTGAGCGCCACCCGCGAGGGATCGGTGCAATCCGATCCGACGTTGCTGGCCGCGCCGTCGCCCACGGCGGGGAACCACGGGACGTGGCGGAGCGCCGGCCAGCGGCGGGCCCACAACGGCCGCAGGCTCCGACGGGCGTCCGTGCGTTCCGACAGCGGAAACAGCCGCGCTTCGTCGATGCCGGCGGCCGCGAGGGACTCGCCATCCCAGGCGAGATTCTCCTGATCGAGCAGTCCCGTGGCCGAGGCCATGGACATGCTCGTGCCCGCGGTCCCGAACAGCTCGAGCTCCAGGAGCTCGCCGATGGACCCCCACCGCGCCACGCGCCGCGTCTGCGCCGGCCGGTCGCGGGCGAGCCATCGGAGCTTCGCCGGCCAGTACGAGGGGTGCAGATGACAGCCGGTGCGCGCGTGCAGCGCGGCCTCGTCCAATGCCGAGCCGAGGATGCGGGCGTCGGGGGCGCTGCGCGTATCGCCCCACATGTAGACCGGCGTCGCGGGGCGGCCATCGGCGTCGAAGCCGAGCAAGCCGTGCCAGAAGGTCGCCACGCCCACGGCGCGGAACGGCTGGCGGCGACCGCGAGCCTGCACGGCGTCGACGCACGCGGCGACCGCCTCGAGGAGCCGATGGGGATCGTGCTCGACGGCGCCGTCCCGACCGACCGACACCTCGTAGGGGACCCGATGGAACAGGCCCTCCACCGCCTGCCCCGTGTCGTCGAAGGCGGTGGCCCGCGCGGAGGAGGTGCCGATGTCGAGGGCCAGGATCATCGTGGAACCCGGAGTAAGATACCGCCCATGGCGGATACGTGGGAAGTGCTCACGCTGCGCGGGTTGTCGGCGACCGATGAGCGTGCGGAGGAATTCACGGGAACGCTGATCATCCACCGTGCGGGGAGCAGCGAGCCGGTGGAGTCGGTGGCCGTGCACGTCAAGCGCTCGATCCTCGTCGAGCTGCACGACACGCTCGGCCGTCTGCTGAAGCGCTCGCGCGGCTTCAGGAGCTGAGGGGGCTCCCCAGGCCCCCCATGTCCGCGGGGCGATCGAGCAGACGCGGGAGCGTGTCAGCGGACATCGGCTCTGACCGCGCCGTGCCGTCCGCCTCTGAGGACGAGCGTCACGGCCGCGATCAACAACACGGCGCCGATCACGCCCGCGGTGCCGAGACGCTCGCCGAACAGGAGCGTTCCGAGCAGGGCAGCGGTCAGCGGCTCGCACAGCGAGACGATCGCGGCGACCGACGCGGGGACGCGCCGCAGGCCGATCGTGTAGAGGGCGTAGGCCGCGGCCGTGGTGACCGCACCGAGGTAGAGTAACCACGGCCACCCGCGTTCCAGCTGCGCCAGGGGCGCCGGCGTCGTCGCGGCCAGTGGGGTGAGGAGGACCGCGGCGGCCGTGAACGTGAGCGCGGCGAGCGGCAGTGGCGGGGTGTGCGCGAGCGCCGCCTTCGCGACGACGACGTACGCGGCATAGGACAACGCCGCGGCCAGCGCCAGCGCGGCACCCCCTGCGAAGCGGGAGGGACCGGGCGCGACGGCGCGCGGGCCGAGAACGAGCAGGGCCGTGCCCACCACGCCGAGCGCGAGTGCGCTCACGACACGCGGACGAGGACGCTCGCCGAGGACGACCACGGCCAGCCCAGCGATCATCAGCGGCGCGGCGCAAATGGCGATGAGGGCCGTGATCATGATTCCCGTCATCGTCACGGCGGTGAAGTACGTCACCTGGAACGCCGCCATGCACGCCCCGAGGACGATGGCCGGACGCAGGCGGGCCCAGTCGCGTGGCCACCGCATTCCCATCGAGCGCGTGGCCAGCAGGAGGAGCGCCGAGGCGATCCACATCCGCGCCGCGCCGATGACCAACGGATGGCCGCCGGCGCGCGCGACGAGGACGGTGATCACCGAACCCGTCGTGCCCCACGAGACCGCCGCAAGAGCGATGAGGACGACCCCGCGCAGCACGACTTCGGATTATAGTTGAGATGCTTGAGGCGGTTGTCCATTGGCGCGATCGAGCGCCCGCTCGATCGCCACGCGAAACAGGGGGGCTTGGGGGGCCGATTCACTGTAGGCGCGATCGAGCGTCCGCTCGATCGCTAACCAAACAGGGGGGCTTGGGGGGTGCGTCGCGCACCCCCCATCTCGATCAAAGGAGGACAGCATGAAGGTCGGCTTCATCGGCACGGGGACCATGGGACAGCCCATGGTGCGGAACTTGATCGCGAAGGGCTTCGGCGTCGTCGCCTACGACGTCGTCCGTGCGGCGCTCGAGGCGGCGGTCAAGCTCGGCGCGAGCGCCTGCGGCTCGGCGGCCGACGCGGCGAAACAGGCCGATCTCGTGGTGACCATGCTGCCGTCGTCGAGCCACGTCGAGGCCGTCTATCTCGGCGCCGGAGGCGTGCTCGAGGGCGCGGCCAAGGGGCGCCTCTGTGTCGACATGTCGACGATCGAGCCGGCCGTCTCGCGTCGCGTGGCCGAGCGTCTGAGGGAGCGCGGCGTCCGCTTCATCGACGCGCCGGTGTCCGGCGGCGTGGTGGGGGCGGAGAAGGCGACGCTCGCCATCATGGTCGGAGGCGAGTCGGCCGAGCTGGAAGAGGCGCGGCCCGCGCTCGCCGCGATGGGCGCCAACATCATCCACGTGGGCCCCGTGGGCAGCGGCGAGGTCGCGAAGCTCTGCAACAATCTCATCGCCGGGGTCGCGATGGTCGCGGTGAGCGAGGCCTTCCGCATCGCCGAGGGCTTCGGCGTCGATCCGAAGATCCTCACCAGCGTGATCTCGAAGTCCTCGGGCAACACCTGGGCGATGGAGCACGGACATCCCGTGCCGGGGATGGTGCCGACATCCGCCGCCAATCGCGACTACGCGCCAGGGTTCATGACGGACCTCATGGCCAAGGACCTCGGGCTCGCCGTCAACGCGGCCCGCGAGCTGCGCGTCCCTCTGGCCGTGGCGCCGGCCGCCCAGCAGATGCTCCGCCTGGCGTCATCGCACGGCTACGGTCGCAAGGATTTCTCGTCCGTCTACGCGTTCCTCAAGCCCTCGAGCGGCCAGGCGCCGGTGTAGACGGAGTTTTCTCGAGGAGCGCCCCGGCTTCGCCGGGGCGTGACGAACGTCGGGGGGTTTGGGGGACCCGCTCGGGGCCCCCCATGTCGTGAATGCTATACTCCCGGCCGTGAGTCTCTACGTCATGCTGAGCAGCTTGTCGGAGTCCGGACGAAAGGTGCTGCGCGAGCGGCCGGGCTGGATCCGAAAAGTCAACGCGGACGTGGAGCGCATGGGCGCCCGGGTCATCGCGCAGTACGCCGTCCTCGGTCCGTACGACTTCGTCACGGTCGTGGAGGCGCCCGACAACGCGACCATTTCGCGCGTGTCCGTGGAGCTGGGCGCGCGCGGCTCGGTGCAGATGATGACGATGGCCGCCCTCCCGCTCGACGAGTTCATCGGCCGGCTCGAGCGGGGCGGCGAGAAAGGCAAAGCACGGAAGAAGCAATGAAGCGAGCCCTGCGATGAGCAAGATCCTGAAGATCGTCCCGGAGCGGTGCACCGGATGTCTGCGGTGTGAACTCGCCTGCTCGTACATGCAGACCGGGGAGTACCAGCCGGCCAAGTCCGTCATCCGCGTGTCGCCGTTCGAGGGGCACACGTCGTACGCGCCGTACACGTGCACCCAGTGCGCCGAGGGCTGGTGCATGACGGCCTGCCCGGTGGGCGCCATCACCATCAACACGGCGGGGGCCAAGGACGTCGTCGACGATCTGTGCGTGGGCTGCAAGCTCTGCACGATCGCCTGCCCGTACGGGACGATGTTCTACGATCCGGCCACCCGCAAGGCCTTCAAGTGCAACCTCTGCGGCGGCGCTCCGGCGTGCGCCGAGGCCTGCCCCACGGCGGCGATTCTCTACGAGGACGTCCCCACGCAGGACTGGCTCGGGGATTTTGCGGCCGAGCGCTTCGAGCGCGTGCTCGCGGGAGCCCCGTAGTGCGAGCCGAGACGGTGGCTCCGACGAGGCGAGCTCTTCAGAGGAGCGAATAATGGCTGCGCGACACCTGATCATCGGCGGCGGCACGGCGGGGATGAATGCGATGCGGGCGATCCGTGAGGAGGAGCCCGAGCGCTCCGAGATCACGCTCGTCAGCGCCGAGAAGCCGTATTCCCGCATGGTGCTGCCGTACTACCTCGACCGCTCCATCGCCGAGTCGCACGTGTTCACGGCGACCGCCGCCGTGCTCGCCCAGTGGGGCGTCAAGGTCCACGCCGGGCGACGCGCCTCGCACCTCGACGTCAAGGCCAACGTGTGCGCGCTCGACGACGGGACCAAGGTGGAGTATGACGACTGCCTCGTCGCGACGGGCTCCTCGCCGGTGCGGCCGCCCATCCCCGGCGCCGACGGCCAGGGCGTCCACTCCTTCTGGACGCTGGATCAGTGCCGTGAGCTCATCGCCCAGACCACGCCGGGGAGCCACGTGGCCATGGTCGGCGCCGGCTTCATCTCGTTCACGATCCTCAACTCCATCCTGTCGCTGGGCGCCAAGCTCACGATCGTGGAGATCGCGCCGCGCATCCTGCCCCGCATGATCGACGCGACGGGCGCGGAGCTGACGGAGCGCTGGCTCAAGAAGCACGGCGTGGCGATTCGGGCCGGGGCCAAGCTCACCAAGATCGAGGACGCGCGGGGCAAGAAGCGCCTGCGCTTCGCCGCGGGGCCCGATATCCTGGCCGACGTCGTGATCATGGCCACCGGCATCCGAACGAATCTCGACTGGCTGAAGGATGCCGGGATCACCATCAACCGCGCCATCGTCGTCGACGACCGCCTGCGCAGCAACGTGCCCAACGTCTACGCCGCCGGAGACGTCGCCGAAGGACGCGAGCTCATCGCCGGGCAGCCCGAAGTGCACGCCATCGAGCCCACGGCGCAGGAGCACGGCCGGGTCGTGGGAGCGAACATGGCGGGCAAGGACGTGCGCTACCGCGGTAGCCTGCTCATGAACATCGTCGAGGTCTGTCATCTCGACATCGCCTCCTTCGGCGCCTGGGACGACCCCAAGGCGGAGGCCGTGTCGGGGCTCCAGCCCGACCGCCCGGCGTATCGGAAGCTCCTCTTCACCGGCAATCGGCTCACGGGCGCGATCATCCTCGGCCCATCGAGCGACATCTGGACCACCAACGACGTCGGCATGCTGAAGGGCTTGGTGCAGAGCGGGGTCTCGCTGGCCCACTTCAAGGATCACCTGCGGCAGAACCCCTTCGACATCAAACCCGCGTTCATCGCGTCGAAGACGACGAGCGCGTTGCTCCCCGAAACCGTGCTGGGTCGGCCGTCGAAGGCGCCCGGCACTACCCCGGTGGCGGTATGACTCCCACAATGCTCTCGGCGCTCACGAAGAAGACCACGAAGTCCGACACCCCGCGTCCCGGCGCCTACGCCGGCCAGCTCCTTCGCGTCGATCTCACGCGCAAGAAGTGCTGGGCCGAGCCGTGGAGCCCCGAGGACATGCGCGATCAGCTCGGCGGCGTCGGGCTGGGCGCCATGGTCCTCTACCGCGAGACCGCGACGCGGGGCGGCAAGGGCAACGTGTCGTGGGATCATCCGGACAACCGGTTGATCCTCGCCACCGGTCCGCTCGCCGGCCTGCCGGTGTGGGGCACCGGCGCGCTCACCGTCATCACCATCGGCGCCGGGACCAACGGCCCGACGTCGACGCAGGCCAACGGCTTCTTCGGGACGAACCTCAAGTACTGCGGCTACGACGCGATCGTCATCCAGGGGCAGTCCAAGGACTGGGTCTACCTCTATATCAACGACGACGTGCTCGAGCTGCGTGACGCCAAGCCGCTGCTCGGCAAGGACACGTGGGAGACGCAGGACGCGCTGAATCGCGAGCTGGGGCTCTCCGGCCATCAGCTCTCCGTCTACTCCAGCGGCGTCGCCGGGGAGCACTGCGTGCGCTTCGCGGCCATCCAGGGCGATTACGGCCATGTCGCGTCCAAGAACGGCGTCGGCGCGGTGATGGGCAAGAAGCGGCTGAAGGCGGTGGCCATCGTCAAGGGCACGAAGGGGCTGCGCGCCGCCGACTACCGGGGCGTGGTGCAGGCGGCGGACGACATCGCCCACGACCTCCGCACGGACCCGTCGGCGAAGTCGCTCTACGAGTACGGCACGCTGCCCGGCGTGGTGAACCTCCACAAGCTCGGCGCGCTGCCGATCAAGAACTACACGACCAACGTCACCGACGTCGACCTGTCCCAGTGGGAGGCCCCCAAGCTGCGCGAGGGCTTCGACCACCGCGGGCATCAGTGCAACGCCTGCGGTATGCACCACTGCCACATGCAGGTGATCCGCAGCGGCGACTTCAAGGGCAAGGTCGTCGACGAGCCCGAGTACGAGGGCTGGTCGGGCGCGGGCTGGGCGATCGGCGCCACCGATCAGCAGGGCATCTCGTGGCTCAACACCCAGCTCGACCGCGCCTGCCTCGACGTCAACGAGTTCGGCTGGATGTGCGGCTGGGTCATGGAATGCCAGGAGCGCGGGCTCATCACCGAGAAGCAGCTCGGGTTCAAGCTCGCGTGGGGCGACATCAAGGGGGCCGATCGGCTGATCCAGATGATCAGTCGGCGCGAGGGGTTCGGCGACCTCCTGGCCGAGGGCGTCAAGCGCGCGGCCGAGAAGCTCGGCGGCGAGGCCAAGGCGGCCGCCATCTACACGGAGATCGGCGCGGCCCCGCGTGGTCACGATCACCGCGCGCGCTGGGACGAGATGCTCGACACCTGCACGGGCTCGACCGGGACGCTGGAGAGCGGCGTGCCCGTCCACGTGGCCGAGCTCGGCCTGCCGACCCGGATCAATCCCTTCAACGGTACCGAGGTCGCCAACCAGGTCGTCGGGATCCGCGGGCGCCGCCACTTCGAGGACTCCCTCGGCATCTGCATCTTCACCGGTCGCACCCGGCTCGAGAACCTCTGTCGTGCGCTCGGCGCCGCCACGGGGTGGTATTACACGGTGCCGGAAGCCATGCGCTTCGGACGGCGCACCGCGGCGATCCTTCGCGCCGTCCGCCTGCGCTGCGGGATCACGCCGGACGTCGAGAAGCCGTCGGCCCGCTACGGTTCGACGCCCCACGACGGTCCGGCCAAGGGGCAGGCGATCAGCGCCCAATGGGACAAGATGCTCGACACGTGGTATGCGGGCGTCGGCTACGACCGCAAGACCGGTAAGCCGTTGGCCCAGACGCTTCGCGATCTCGGTCTCGACTGGCTCGCCAAGGACCTGTGGGGGCGCGCGCGATAGCGATTCGACGGCTTTAGGTCATCGACGACGCACGCGCCCTTGACGCCTCGCGTCGCCATGTGCTAAGTCTCGGCGGCCGGGTGGCCCGAGGTCCCTCATCCCACTCACCTGGCCGGGGGAGCCATGGCCCAAACGATCGGTGTTATCGGGCTCGGCATCATGGGGCGACCCATGGCCAAGAATCTCCTGGCGGCGGGGTACCCGCTCGTCGTCCACAGCAGGAGCCGCGGCCCCGTGGACGAGCTGGTGGCGGCGGGGGCCAAGGCCGCCGGGTCCCCTCGCGAGGTCGCCGGTCGCTGCGAAGTCCTCATCACGATGCTTCCCAACTCGCCGGACGTCGAGCTCGTCGCGCTCGGCGCGAACGGTATCGTGGAGGGCGTCCGCCCGGGGCTGCTCTACATCGACATGTCCACGATCTCGCCGCTCGTCTCGCAGAAGGTCGGCAAGGTCCTCGAAGCCAAAGGCGTCCGCATGCTCGACGCGCCGGTCTCCGGCGGCGAGAAGGGCGCGATCGATGCCGCGCTGTCGATCATGGTGGGCGGAGAGCCGGCTGTCTTCGAGGCGGCCCTGCCGATCCTGAAATCCATGGGCAAGACCATCACGCTGCTCGGCCCCCTCGGCTCCGGCGGGTTCACGAAGCTCGCGAATCAGATCATCGTGGCCGTGAACCTGACCGCGCTGGCCGAGGCGCTCACGCTGGCGAAGAAGGCCGGCCTCGACCGGGAGCTCACGCTGAAGGCGCTGGCCGGCGGCCTGGCCGGCTCGAAGTGCCTCGAGCAGAAGACGCCGAACTACGTCGCCAACAGCTACAAGCCGGGATTCAAGATCGACCTGCACTTCAAGGATCTGGGACTGATCATGGAGTCCGCGCGCGCCCTGGGGGTGCCGCTGCCGGCCACCGCGGTCGTCCAGGAGCTCTTCAACGCGCTGCGGGTCAAGGGCCGCGGCGCACTCGACCACTCGGCGATCATCACGCTACTGGAAGATCTCGCGGGCACCCCCGCGTGAGGGCGGCGGTCGATCGCGTCGGCCAGGACTCCCAGGGCCGTCCGACGAAGGTCCAGATCCGCCGCATCAAGAAGGGCGATCTCTCGCGGGTCCGCGACGTCATCGAGCAAACCTTCGGCGATTTCCTCGAACGCCAGCTCGGCACGCGACCCCGGCAGCCCTTCGGCGGCGCGCAGTACGTGCACCACCGCTGGCTCATGGAGCCGTGGGGCTGCTTCGTCGCCGAGGAGGACCAGTCCAAGATCGTCGGCACCGCGCTGGGCGTCACCTGGGGGGCCGTCGGGCTCCTCGGTCCCCTCGCCGTGCTCACGCACTACCAGAACCAGAACATCGGTCAGCAGCTCATCCAGGCCGTGCAGGAGTTCTTCGACGAGAACAAGGCGACGCTGCACGGTGTGGTCACGTACCCGAGCAGCCCCAAGCACCTGCTCCTCTTCCACAAGTTCGGCTATCGGCCGAAAGGGCTGACCGCGGTCATGAGCCGGGCCATCGACCGGGGCGAGGTCGATCCGATCGGTGGCGGCCGGACGGCACGGACGGGACTGACCGTCCGACGGTACTCTGCCCTGGAGGAGACGAAGAAGAAGGTAGCCCTGGCGCGCTTCCACCGGATCACCAACGCGATCTGCCGGGGGATGGACGTCTCCAAGGAGGTCGAGATCGTCGACGGGCTCGCTCTCGGCGATACCATCCTGCTGGAGCGCGGCCGCGATCTGCTGGGGTTCGCCATCTGTCACTCGCCGGGAGTGAGCGAGGCGCCCACGGGGGCGCTCTACGTGAAGTTCCTCGCCATCGATCCCCAGTACCGCAAGCCCGAGACGCTCGAGCAATTCGTGGCGGCGATCGAGGAGCTCGGCCACGATCAGGGGATCTCGCGCGTGATCCTGCCCGTCTACACCCGCTACTGGCAGGCGTACAGCACGCTGCTCCGCTGCGGATACCAGATGGACTTCACGATGGTGCGCATGCAACACGGCAAGCCGGAGGACTACGAGGACGGCAGCCACCTGGTGCTCGACGACTGGCGGTGAACCGCCTGCCGCTCGTCCTCGCCGCCGCCCTCGCGCTGTCACCGGGCCCGGCGGTCGCTCACTCGCTGCTGATCGCGTCGGTGCCGTCCGCGGAGGCCGTCGTGAACGAGGCCCCTGCGGTGACGCTCCGCTTCAACAACCGGATCGAGAAGAAGCTCTGCCAGATCCGCCTCGTCGCGGCCGGCGGTGACCCCCAGGTCCTGCCGCTCCGTCCGGAGGGAGCGGTCGACACTCTGGAGGCCCCCCTGCCGCGACTGGCCGCGGGCCGGTATCGGATCGAATGGCGCGTGCTCTCGACGGATGGGCACGTGGTCAGTGGAGCCTTCGGCTTCCGCGTGTCGCAGTAGACTCGCCCCATGACCCAGTTCCTCGACGTGCTCCTGCGGGGCCTGCTCCTGGTCCTCGTCAGCGTCGCGTGCGGCGGGGTGGCGTGGACGGTGGCCGTCGTTCGGGCGTCGCCCCGCACGAAGCCGGATGGGGCCACCCGCCTGGCCCTCCGCGCGACCGCGCTGGCCGCGGCGCTGGGCGCCGTCGCGCAGATCGCGGTCGGTCTCCTGGTGCTCGTCGAGCTGCTGCGGCACGCCGGCGGCCCGTCCCTGGCCGCCTATCTCGATACCGGGTTCGCGCGCGCCGTGCTCACACGCGCGGCGCTCGGGATCCTCGTCGCCGTGCTGGCGGCGAGGCTCGCGACCCGGCCGGGCCGGCCCGCGACGTGGATCGCGCTGGGGACCGCGGCCGTCGCCTTCGTCGTCGCGGGAGCGGCCGTCAGTCACGCCGCGTCGCGGGTCGGGGATCGCACGTGGCTGCTCGCCCTCGACGCGGCGCACCAGCTCGCCGTCGCGGTGTGGGTCGGAGGCCTGGCCCATCTCACGCTGTACGCCGCTCGCGCCGCCCGGGAGCCCGACCCCCGCGACGCCGTCGTGGCGCACCGGTTCTCCTCGCTCGCGCTCGGGTCCGTCGGCCTGCTGGTGGCCAGCGGCCTCGCGCTGACGATCGCCTACGTCGGCGAGGCGGCCGCGATGGTGGGCACCGCCTACGGCGTGATGATCCTGAGCAAGGTCGCGCTCCTGCTCGTCATCCTCGGCGTCGCGGCCGTCAACTATCGCCTGGTGAGAGGGGTGGCCGTCCCACGCATGTCGATCATTTCACCGCTCGGCTCGCCGCCCGAGCGCGGCTCACCTCGCACTGCGCCGGGTCGTCTCGCCCGACTCGTCGAGGTCGAGCTCGGCCTCGCGGTGACGGTGCTCTTCGCGGCCGCCTCGTTGACCTCGCTGCCTCCGGCCGTCGATGTCTCCGTCGACCGCGCGACGCCGGCCGAGGTCGCGGCCCGGTTCGTTCCCGCGCCGCCGCGCCTGACGAGCCCACCCGTGGACGAGCTCCTGCGAACGGCGGACCCGTTGATGGCGCCGGCGGTCCGGCGCCTCGACGTCGAGCGCGCGTGGTCCGAGTACAACCATCACTGGGCCGGCGTGTTCGTGCTTGCCATGGGATTGCTCGCCGTCGTCGAGCGATGGGGGTGGCGCGGGGGCCGGCACTGGCCGCTGCTGCTCCTGGCCCTGGCCGCGTTCCTGTTCGTCCGCAACGATCCGCGGGCGTGGCCGCTCGGGCCGGCGGGATTCTGGGAGAGCATGACGCTCCCCGACGTCCTGCAGCACCGGGCATTCGTGGCCCTGGTCGTCGCCTTCGGTGTCTTCGAGTGGGCGGTGCGGACGGGGCGGCTGCGCCCGCGGCCGTGGGCCTTCGTGTTCCCGCTGGTGGGCGCCGTCGGCGGGGGGTTGCTCCTCACCCACTCTCACGCGATGTTCAATCTCAAGGAAGAGTTCCTGACCGAGATCACGCACGCGCCGCTGGGGATCCTCGGCGCCTTCATGGGCTGGGCGCGCTGGGCCGAGCTGCGGCTGCCCGAGGCCGGCGCGCTGCCGGGCTGGATCTGGCGGCTCTGCTTCGTGGCGATCGGCGTGCTGCTGCTCTTCTACCGGGAGGCTTGATGTGAGCAGGGGATCGGCATGATCGCCGGTCGCGCCACGGAAGCAGGGACGGCACGCTACGCCGGACGGTCGGGCCGCGACGTCCTGCCCGAGCACTTCCGGCTGACCGAGCGTGGCCTGCGGCTCGGCAGCGTGGGCATCGGGACCTATCTCGGTCGCGAAGACGACGCGACGGATGGCCTCTATCGACGGTCCGTCGCGCACGCCCTCGAGCGCAGCGTCAATGTCGTGGACACCGCCATCAACTACCGTCATCAGCGGAGCGAGCGCGCCATCGGCGCCGCCCTCGCGGAGGCCATCAAGCGTGGGGTGGTGGTCCGCGACGAGGTGTTCATCGCGACGAAGGGCGGATACATCCCGTTCGATACCGAGATCCCGCGCGACCCCGCCGCCTACTTCACCGAGACCTACCTGGATTCCGGCATCGTGCTCCCGGACGACGTCGTGGGCGGCTCGCACTGCATGACCCCGCGGTATCTCGCCGATCAGATCGATCGCAGCCGCCGGAACCTCGGCCTCGAGACGCTCGACCTCTATTACCTGCACAACCCGGAGAGTCAGCTCGAGGCCGTCGAGCGCGAGGAATTCATGCGCCGGCTGCGGGCGGCCTTCGCGGCGTTCGAGGAAGCGGTGGCCGCGGGCAAGATCGCGCGCTACGGCACCGCCACCTGGAACGGCTACCGGGAGCCGCCGGGGGCGCCCGGATTGCTGATCCTCGCCGACATCGTGGCCGCCGCGCGTGAGGTCGGCGGTCCCGATCATCACTTCCGGGCGATCCAGCTCCCCTATAACCTGGCCATGACGGAGGCGTTCACGCGCGCCAACCAGCCGATCGGCACGGAGACGGTCTCCACCCTCGAGGCCGCCAAGCGCCTCGACGTCTACGTCATGGCGTCGGCGTCGGTCTATCAGGGGCAGCTCACGCGTAATCTCCCGCCCGTGATCACCGAATACTTGCCGGGGCCAGATTCCGATGCCCAGCGCGCGCTCCAGTTCGTGCGCTCGACGCCGGGCATCGGCACGGCGCTGGTGGGAATGAAGTCGGCGGCCCACGTCAACGAGAACGCCGGTGTGGCGGCCCACGCACCGATCCCGTGGGAGCAATTCAAGCGATTGTTCAACGTCGCATGAACCCGCCGTGCCGAGAGCCGCTCGGTGGCCGGTGAAGTGGGCACGACGCGCCCGTCACGGCGGTATTGCGCGCGGGATGGGGGTCGGGTAGCGTTGGGAACGTGATCACGCGCGAGACAGACCTCGGCCGGGTCATCGGTATCCGGGCGAGTGTCTCGGCCGTGATCGTCGACCGCCACGCGCACGCTCCACGCCGGCCGCCGTCGACGCTGCTCTCGGACCACCGGATCCCTGGTCGCGACGCGCACGCGCGTCGCGTGGCGCCCTTCGTTCGCTGAGAGGAGAGCACGGCATGCGACGGATTCATCACGCGGGGATCGTCGTGAAGAGTCTCGAGACGGCCTACGGGTTCTATCGCGACACGCTCGGGCTACCGCTCGTCAAGGAAGCGACGATCATCGACCAGGGGGTGCGTGCGGCCCTGCTCGCGGCCGGAGAGACGGAGATCGAGCTGCTCGAGCCGCTCGACTCCGCCAACGGGGTGGGGCGTTTCCTGTCCAAGCGTGGAGAGGGTCTTCACCACCTGTGCTTCGAGACCGACGTCGACAGGATGCTGGCGCGCCTCAAGGACCGGCGCGTCGAGCTGCTGGACACCGTGCCGCGCGCCGGGCTCGCGGGTCGCGTCGCGTTCCTGCATCCCCGGGCCTGCGGCGGCGTCCTCGTCGAGCTGGCGACGCCGCCCGTCGAGGGGCCGCCCGCGCCACTGGCCCCGCTCGATCTCAAGCGTCTCGTCATCGGCTCGCGGGAGCCGCGGCGGACGGCGGATCTGTTCCAGTCGCTGTTCGGCCTTCCGGAGGTCGCGATGAACGGTGGACCGCGCACGATGCTCGGCGTGGGCCGGGGAGCGCTCCTCGTGGTCCCCGCCGACGAGGTCGGTGGCACCGAGGGCATGGTCGCGCTGTCGCTGGTCGCGAACGACTTCGACCAGCTGATCGCCCGCTGCGACCGCGCGAAGCTCCGCTGTCTGCGCGGCACCGGTGAGATCACCATCGAGCCCACGTCCAGCCACGGCGTCCATCTCCACATTTCGCGCTACCGATTTCCTTGAAGTTTGGGGGGCCGCTTCACCGACGACGCGATCGAGCGCAGCTCGATCGCTAACCAAACCGGGGGGCCTGGGGGGTGCGTCTCGCACCCCCCATCTTTATAGGGCGTCGGGGGCGGTGGCGATCTTGTCGAGGTCGGAGCGGGTGTAGGAGCCGAGGCTGCGGAAATCGAGGTCGGTGTAGTTCTTGATCCAGCGCATGGCGATCTTCTCGGCCTTGCGGTAGCGCGCCTCGGCGTCGCCAGAGGCGGGGCCGCTCCCTGTGGCGCGCAGGCGCGACAGGATGTCGTCCGTTTCCTCGCGGAGCAGGCGCTTGACGAGCGCCACGTCGTGGGTGGCCGCGGGGCCTTCGGTGGTCCGTGCGCGGTGGATGATACGCTGCGCGATCTGGGCCACGGACATCCGGCCCGTGGCGAGATCCTCCATGAGCGCCGGGTGGATGCCCGGCTTGCCCGCGAGGCTGTCGATGCCCTTGGCGCCGCGGCCGTTGAGCCAGCCCTCGACGTACTCGACGACCATCCGCGCGTTCCGTCGCGTGCCCTCGAGCGTGATCGGCCCCGCCGGGACCTCGATGCGGACCGGATAGCTGTCGGGGTTCGCCATCGCGGAGGTCGGCGTCCAGCCCGAGCCGATGAGCCGCTTGAAGGGATCGGCCGCCGTCTTCATGTGAAAGATGTGGGCGACCCAGCCGCGCAGAAATCCCTGCCGCGCCTCCCACTCCTTGTCGGTCCGGATCGCGTCGGCGGCGGCGCGGTTGACCTCCGGGTCGGGATTCGGGAGGGCCGTCGCCATCCCGCCGATCGGCACCGCGCCGCGCTTGAGGCAGATCGCGACGAGACGGCGGAAGATGTCGGACAGAAACGGCGTCGTCTTGATGTCGACGCCGAAACGGTCGGGCCACACGGACCCGGGATCGCTCATGACGTACTCGAAGATGCTCGCCTTGAGGTCCCACCGCGCGGCGTTGAGGCCGGCCGCGTATGGGCCCAGCGCGTAGAGCATCTCTTCCATCTCGTACACGCACGGCAGCGATTCGACGAGCACGATGCCGCGCACGGGGACCCGTCGCAGGTGGGGTAGGTGCTCCAGGCTCGCATCGAAGAGATCGCGGTACCAGCGTGCCTCCGCCGCCCTCTCCAGCTTCGGCAGATAGAAGTAGATGCCCTGCCCGCGCTCGGCCTGGGCCCGGCCCGCGTAGAACAGCGTGAGCGCCGTCCCCAGCAGCGCGGCCGACACCGGCGCTCCGTCGATCGTCACGTCGGGCTCGAAGAGGTGGATCCCGCGGTCGCGGTGCATGAAGAAGGGCAGCTCGCCCTCGGCGATCCGGTACTCCTTGCCTCGCTCGGGATCGACGGAGTGCAGCTCGCGGTGGACGGCGGCGAGCCGATTGTGCGCAGCCCGCACGGTATCGACGAGCCGATGGCCGCCCGAGTCCTCGTCGTCGTCCAGGTCGCCCTCCGCGCGCTCGCCCTCCGGCCCCGGGTTCAAGGCGTTGATGAACATGCTGGTGATCGAGCACGGACCGGAGATCTCGATACCCGGCTTGCGCAGCTCATCGGGCACCGGCGGCACCCGCCAGTCGCCGGTCGTGGCGACGCTCGGCGGCCGCGGGCCCGGACGCTGACCCGCGTGCGCGGCCTTCAGCATGGCGGCGCGGGTCGCGAGCAGGTCATGGACACGGGCCCCGAGCCCGTCGTGGAGCGCGACGAGGTAGTCGTTGAAGTCGGGGCTGAACAGTTTCGCCGCGCCCTCGACCGGTGTGAACCGAACGCGTGGGGACGCCATCCTGTCTTCTCCTTCGAAACGGGTACTTTTCGCATGGCCGCTCGGAGCCTGTCAATGGCAGAATGCGCTCACCCCCTCGCAGGAGGCATGACATGGCGACCGTGTTGTTCATCGTCAAGGCGACCATCCGCAAGGATCAGGACACGGCATTCAACCGCTGGTACAACGAGGAGCATGTCCCGCAGTTTCTGCAGTGGAAGGGCGCGGTCAGCGCCCGTCGTTATCGGGCCATCCTCGGCGAGGACACCTACCAGTACATGGCCGTCTACGAGCTCGTGAACGAGGCGAACTTCCGTGCGCTGATGGACTCCGAGCACATGAAGACATTACGCGCGGAGTATGACAAGCACTTCGGCGCCGTGAGCGAGCGCGCCCGCTTCGCCTACGAGCAAGTCTTTCCGTGACCGGCCTTCACGGGCGACGAGGAGCGCCCCGGGTTTCCCGGGGCGCTTCCGAGCCGCAGTGCGAGGTGAGCCGTGCTCGGACGGCGAGCCGAGCGGTGAAATGATCGAAATGGGGTTTGGGGGCCATTTCGGGGCCCCCATCTGAATATGGCGAGGCGATTCCGCGGGATGGGCCGCGGACGGAAGACGCGCCGGGTGCTCGCCCGGGGCGGGACCGGCCTGGCCCAGCGACTGAACGAAGCGCTCGGCCGGTGGTCGGGGGTCCGGATCACGCCCATGTTCGGACGATGGGGCTACTTCCTGGGGGACGATCTCTTCGCGTGCTTTCCCGTACGCGAGCGCGATCACGATCTGTGGCTTCGCCTCACGCGCGACGACCAGGCCCGCGCCCTGGCCGACCCCCGCCTGCGCCCCCACCGCCGCTTCTCCCGCCGCGGCTGGGTCGAGCTCAACCTGGACTCCTCCGACGATCTCTCCCTCGCCCTGCACTGGCTCCGGCGATCCTACCTCGCCACCTCCCGCGCCCGAGGCAGCGACGCCGCCGGCCCCTGACGCAGACGAGAGGACTCGCGGCACCACGCGCCGAGACGAGCGCGGCGTCACGAGACGGTCGCGGCGTCGCGACGAGCCGCGGCCTCGATGCGGTCGATCTTGACCAGCGGCACGGCGAGCCACGCGAGCGCCGTCAGTGCGGCCGAGATCAGCACGAGCGGCGTGAATCCGAGCGTGTCGTAGAGACGGCTGCCGACGTTCGTCGACAGCTGGACGCTGCCGTTGAAGATCGAGGCGAACAGCGCGAAGAACGTTCCCTCGACGTGCCTGGGGCACGCCTTGGCCGCCAGGTCCAGGATGCACAGCTGCACGATCATGCTGGCGGCGCCCCACAGGCCGTCGACGATCACCGCCGAGACCGGGCCGACATAGGCGAGATAGGCGAGCGTGCTCGCCACGGCGAGGCCGATGCTGACGACGATCAGCCGCTTGAGCGGGACGCGTCGGGACAGCGGCGCGTAGACCAGCGCCCCCACGATGCCGGTGACCGCCTGCACCGAGGTCAGCGCCCCGATGAACCGCTGGCCGAAGTGCAGCACGTCGGTCTGGTAGTAGAGGAAGGCCGGGCCGAAGGACGGATTGAAGTTGTAAAAGAAGATGAAGGCCGCGACGATCCAGACTTGGCGGTGGGTGGCGGCGGCGCGAATCGAGGCCCACGTCGAGCGAAACGCCGCGGCATCGAACCCGGTCCGCTCCTCGCGCAGGAACCTGGCCGCCATCACGAACGAGATGAGGGGAAAACCGGCCGCGATCAGGAACGTCCAGTGCAGGCTGCGTCGCTCCGCGAGCTCGCCCCCGAGCACGCCGATGGCCAGCGTGGCGACGCTGATCGATGCCCACTGCACGGCCTGAAAGGCGCCGGTCATCCCGCGGGGCTTGCCCGTCTCCACCATCACGGCGTCGGTCAGCACGTCGGTGAAGGCCAGGCCGAATCCCATCGCCGTGTACAGGAGTGCCAGCCGCCAGTACGAGGGCTCGGCGGACAGGGCGAGGGCGAAGCCGGTGAGCGACGCCAGCCCGGAGGTCAGCACGAAGTAGCTCTTCCGCCTCCGGCCGAAGAGGGGGACGAAGTCCGACAGCAGGCCGTACGCGGGCTTGAGCAGCCAGGGGATCGTGCTGATCAGGAAGAAGTCCGCGACCGCGGCGGACGACAGACCCTGCTCCTTCAGGACGAGGGTCAGGGTCTGCACGGGAAGCGTCCACATGCCCTGCGCGAAGTACACGACGGCAAACAGCGTGGCGAGCCGCCGGGTCTCCGGCGTCTGGAACGGGTGGAGCCGATGGAGGCGCTCGAGCATGCGGCGCGGCCCGCGGCGGGCCGCGGCTACTCGGGCCGGCCGACGCGCTCGGGACTCTCGGACTCGGGCACGTGGGCCGCGGCCGCCTGCACGGCCCGGCGGGCGACGCGGGCGGCGCGCATCCGCTGGACCATCCGCAGCAGGACCGGCAGGACCACGAGCGCGGAGATGAGGCTCGCGGCGGTCCCCAGCGTGAGAAGCAACCCGAGGCCGAAGATCCCGCGGTGGGCCGCCATCATGAGGCTGCCGAACCCGACGACGTTCGTCAATCCGTTGATGAGCACGGCCATCACGGTGCTGCGGGCGATGAGGGGGCCGCCATGGTCCCGGCCTTCCACGAAGCGCAGGACGATGTTCAGCCCATACTCGGACGCGGCGCCAAGGATCAAGGGCAGACCGAAGACGTTGCCCAGCGTGAACTTCAGGTCGAAGAAGTACATGAGCCCCGCCGTCCACACGAGACCCAGAGCGAGCGGCAGCAGGGTCAACAGGGTCTCGCGCGCGCGACGCAGCGCCAGGGCGGTGAGGCCCGTCACCAGCACGACCGCGTAGAGCGTGCCCTGCCAGTAGGCCCGCTCCATCAGGCGGATCGCCTCGAACGTGATGATGGGGGTTCCTGTGACCTCGGGGTCCACGCTACGCAGCTCGGTCACGAATTTCTGGGCGCCCGCACGGTCCCAGATGTTGACCGACGGATGGATCTGGATGAGGAACAGCCCGCCCTCGCTGTAGTACCGGTGTTTCAGCTCCGGGGGAACCTGATCGAGGCCGACGCGCTTGGGAGACAGGTTGGCCTGCAGGCGCTGGAAGCTCCGGACGAAATCGCGGTACAGCTGCTGCTGCAACGCGGTGAGGGCGGCCTCCACGGCGTCGGGGTCGTTCTGCCGGATCTTGCGAATCAGCCGGTCGAGGGCGGACGTGAGCTTGGCCAGGCGCTGCTTGGCATCGCCCGCCGGCGCCTCGTTCTCGGCGATGCCGAGCCGCCGCTTGAGCGTTTCGAGACCCGCGATGAGATGCGACAGATCCACGGGCTGCGGGCGCGCGATGCGCACCGGCGCCACGATCGGCGCGAAGCCGCCGATGATCTGCTGCTTCTCCTGCTGGTCGTCGGGGATCATCATCAGCAACGAGTCGACCTCGGAGACGGTCGAGAGCCGGCTGAAGGCCGCCGTCTTGTGCCGGAGCTCGTCGAGCGATTTCGCCGTGGCCAGGGCGGCGAAGCCCGATCGCCCGGAGGTCGCCAGGATGCGCTTCTCCCACACCACGGACTCGGTGCCCTTGGCTTGCAGGTTGAGGAGGTTGTAGTCGAACCCGACCGAGCGGAGCCCCCAGGCGGAGAGGACCGTGAGGACGAGGGCGAAGCCCAGCACGATCCGAGGCGACGCGGCCATGCGCTCGACGAGCGGCATCCGGATCCGCTCGAGCGCGATGGCCCGCGGCACGTGGGTGGTCGGCCGCTTGGCGCGGCGGCGGTCGATGAGCACGAGGGCCGCGGGGAACAGCGTCGTCATGGCGAGCCAGGAGAACAGCACGGCGGTTCCGGCGATGATCCCCAGCTCCTGGACGCCCCGGAAGTCCGTGAGGGCCAGGACGTAGAAGGTGCCCGCGGCCATCACCGCCGCCAGGAGGACCCCGGGGCCGCTGCGGCCCGCCGTGACCTCGAGGGCCTGGCGCAGCGTCCGGCCGAGGAACAACTCCTCCTCGTAACGGAAGAGGAAGTAGATGCCGTAATCGATGCCGATCCCGATGACGATCGAGATGAACATCACCGAGAACAGCGAGAGGTGCCCGATGGCGAGCGTGGCGAAGCCGATCGACCAGCACAGGCCGAGCGCGAGGACGACGAGCATGACGATCGGCTTGCCCACCCGCAGGAAGGCGACGAGGAGAAGGCCGAGGATCAGCGCGAAGGCGAGGATCGTCGCGTGCTCGCTGTCCCGGAAGGCCGCGACCATCTCGTCGTTGGCGAGGGCGGCCTTGCCCGTCACGCCGACCTGGACGTCGCGGAACTCCTTGCGCAGGGCGCGGATCACCTCCCGGGTGCCCTCGATCGCCTCGCGGTCGTTGGTGAAGCTGCCGACCTTGCTGCGGGGCACGGCCAGGATGAACAGGAGCTTCTCGTCGTCGGACAGGAAGTAGCCGGCGTTACTGTCGTCGGCGTCGACGGAGAAGAGCGGCCCCCAGGGCGAGGTGTAGGGGATGGGACGCTCGATCCGCGCCGAGACCTGCGCCACGAGGTCCTCGATGAACCGCAGATCGCTGGCGCCCTTGTTGTTGTCGAGGCCGAGATCGAGGAAGCCGGTCACGAAGGCGCCGGCGATCTGGGTGGCCAGGCCCTCGACGAGCTGATCGAGGGTGGGCCGCGCCGCGAAGCTCTCCATGAAATCCTGGTAATCGAAGATCCGATCGCGGATCTCCATGAGCTTCTGCTTGGACAGGTACAGGAGCGCCTGTCCCTCGAACTGCTTGGGATCGATCCGGTAGGTGATGTGCTCGAGGGGCACCTGTCGCTGGCGGAGCTCGCGCACGAGGCGGCTGGCATAGACCTTCGCCTCCGGCAGCGAGGGCGCCTCCACGACGATGATGAGATCGTCGATCTCGCCGAACAGACGCTCGTACTCGGTGAAGCGCTGCATGTAGGCCTGTCCCTGGGGCAGCAGGGAGGCCGTGGAGGTCGCGAACGTCAGGGCGTTGAGGGCGTACCAGATCGACGCCGCAGCGAGCGCGACGCCAAGGACCAGGGTGAGCGCGGGCCACGCGCAGGAAACCCGCACCAACCGACGGAGCAGGTCTCCGGTCCAGGAGACGAGGGTCAACTACTCTTCGCCGCCGATGAACCGCTCGAGCCGCTGGCGGGCAGCGTCGTCGGCCCACTGCTCGGGGGGTGACTTCATGAGATACGCGGAGGGTGCCAGGAGCGCACCTTTCAACCCCCGGTCGAGAGCGATCTTGCAGCATCGAATGGCGTCGATGACGACGCCGGCGGAGTTCGGTGAGTCCCAGACCTCGAGCTTGAGCTCGACGTTGATCGGCTGATCCCCGAAGCCACGCCCCTCCAGCCGGATGTGGGCCCACTTGCGGTCGGCCAGCCACGGCACGTAATCGCTGGGGCCGATGTGGACGGCGTCCTCCGGCATCTCGTGGCGGAGCTGTGAGCGGACGGCGTCCGTCTTGGAGATCTTCTTCGACACCAGGCGATCGCGCTCGAGCATGTTGTAGAAGTCGGTGTTGCCGCCGAAGTTCAGCTGGCTCGTCCGATCGAGATGCACGCCGCGGTCCATGAACAGGCGGGCGAGGACCCGATGCACGATGGTCGCTCCCACCTGTGACTTCACGTCGTCGCCCACCACGGGCAGCCCGCGCTCCTCGAAGCGCCGGCGCCAGTACGCCTCGCGGGTGATGAAGACGGGGATGCAATTGACGAAGGCGCAGCCAGCGTCGAGCACCTGTTCGACGTACCACTTGGTCGCCATCTCGCTGCCCACCGGCAAGTAGTTGACGACGACGTGGGTCCCGGTGTCGCGCAGGATGCCCGCGATGTCGGCGGTGGACCCGGGGGCCTTGGTGATCACCTGGCTCAGGTAGGTCCCCAGTCCGTCGTGGGTCATGCCGCGGTGGACGGTGACGCCGAGGGGGGGCACCTCCGCGAAACGCACGGTGTTGTTCGGGGCCTCGAAGATGGCCTCGGAGAGATCGCGCCCGACCTTGCGCGCGTCGATGTCGAACGCGGCCGAGAACTCGATGTCGCGCACGTGATAGCCGTCGAGCCGCGGGTGCATGAGCCCCGGGATGAACCCGTCGTCCGGGACATCGCGATAGTACTGGATGCCCTGGACGAGGGAGGATGCGCAGTTCCCGACACCGATGATCGCTACTCGTAGGGATGCCACAGGCGCCTCCTGTTCGACATCGATCACGCGGCAGCGGGACCGGTCGTTCGGCCCAGTGTAGCACACTCGTGTATCATGCTCGGGCGACGTCGCGGAGGAAGAGGTGGAGCTGATCGAGACGGCCGTCGGTCCCCTGCGGGAAGAGCTCGCGCGTGTGTTCGGCCATCTCGACGTCGAGTCGGCGCGCGCCACCTACTGGCGACAGAACGAGTTCCTCGTCCTCGAGCGCTGTCTGCCTCCCGCCGTCGTCTCGTCGCTCGTGGCCGAGGTCGAGCGGGTACGTCCGGCCCTCCATCGCAACTACATTCCCCGCCACAAGAAGGGCGGCAGCGTGAGCTCCTACACGCTGGCGGCGCAGGCTCCGGCCATCGTGGCCCTCTACCGTCATCCGGCGTTCCTCGACGTCGTCGCGCGCGTGACGGGCCAGCCGGTGCAGCCCTGCCCCGACGGTGATCCCCACGCGTGCGCGCTCTACTTCTACACGGAGCCCGGGGACCACATCGGGTTTCACTACGACACGTCGTATTACCAGGGGCCTCGCTACACGATCCTGGTCGGACTCATCGAGCGCTCATCGAGCCGTCTCGTCTGCCGGCTCTACAAGGACGACCCCGGCCGCGGGACCGAGGAGGTGAGCCTCGCCACGGAGCCGGGTACCCTGGTCCTGTTCAACGGCGACAAGCTGTGGCACGCGATCACGCCGCTCGGAGAAGGCGAGGAGCGGGTGAGCCTCACGCTCGAGTACGTGACGAACCCGCGCATGACGCGCTTCAAGCGCTTCGTCTCCAACATGAAAGACTCCATCGCCTACTTCGGCTTCAGCTCGGTTTTCCTGCGTCGAACGCCCCGCCTCTGACCCGTCTCGCGCGAGTCGCCGGGCGGCGATGGTGTGCGAACGTCCGTGTCCTGACCCGTAGGGCGGGGGCTCGTCCCCCGCCGTTGTTCACGTGCGGATCGGCTCGCGCGAAAACAACCGATAGACGAGGCGGGTGACCCAGTAGGCGTGGGCGCCGACGGCCACGATGCCCATCAGGAAGGGGAGGACCGACGGCGCGCAGGCCAGGGCGAAGATGAAGCCGATCAGCATGCCGTAGAAGCCGTCGCGACTGCCCAGCGCGTCCAGGAAGCCGCCGAGCCCTCTGCCGGCGCTCCGGGGAGAGGTCTTGGACAGCATCGCACTCACCACCACGCCGATCGCCGCCAGCACGCCGAGGCCGCCGGCGCCGTGCCCGGCCGTCTGCTGCGCGCTCGCGCCCATGGCCAGAACGAACAGCGCGTGAATGACCGTGTCGCTCGCCATGTCGAGCCACTCGCCGAGACGCGACTCGCTGAGCGTCAGACGGGCGATTTCCCCGTCGGAATGGTCCAGGACGACGGACATCGCATAGAGGAGGAGGCCGACGACGGCGCTGGCCGGTGTCGCGTGCCAGAAGCCCCAGACGGCGAGCAGCCCCACGAGCAGGCTCAGGATGCTCACCTGATTCGCCGTCAACCCCACGGCGATGGCGAGCCGGGTGAGCGGGCGTGACAGTCGCCGGTGGAACACGGTATCGAGCGGCGTGTCGATCGGCGTTCCCAGTGTCCCGTAGAGGAGCGTCTCGGCTTCGCGCGCCGCCCGGGCGCTGGTCACGTGCACGTACCAGTCGGCGGAGCTACGCTGCGACGCGCGATCGTCGAGCAACGGCTGGAGCGTGGGAACCAGCGGTCGCTCGGAGCGGATCTCGGACCAGAGCGCGCCGGTCAGGGCGGCGTCGGCGGCGACGATGGGCGCGCGCGCGTCGGGGGGGGCCAGCACCATCGCCGACCCGCCGCGCACGATGCGGTGAAGATCGGCGGCGGAGACGAGCGCGGCGGCGGGGACGAGCAGGGACGGTCCGCCGGGCGGGCCGGCCTGGCCCTCGAGCCATATCGTGGCGGCGCGCGCCGACGGGCTCGCGGCGATGGCCCGCTCCACGGCCGTGCCGCGAAAGCGCGCGGGTACGGTCACCCGGAGGCATCCCGCCCGCACCACGGCATCGAGAGCGCGGAAGGCCACGGGCTGACCGGCGACGCGGAGGAGCGCCCCGTCAGCGTCCGCCGCCGTCGCGAGATAGAGCGTGGCCTCGGTGATCACCCGCCGTCCAACCGGACCACGTGCGGGAGCACCTCGTCACGGGCGCGGCGCAGGTCCTCGGCGAAGTCGATCTCCGTCCACGGCAGGCCCGTGACGTCCACCCATCCGACGTGACGGCGCGCGACGAGCAAGTGCAGGGCATCCTCGTACTCGCTGAGACCGTCGCCGTCACGGATGACCTGTTCCAGCAGATGCACGAACTCCGGCCCCGCCTCGGCGCCGCACTTGAAGAACCCGACGCCTTCTCCGACCTGCTCCCAGGACTCCGGCACGGTCTTCTTGCCGAGCGCGATCACCCGATCGCCCCGCGTGTAGAACTTCACCTCCTCGCCGGTGTCCTGGAAGCCCCGGTCGATGAGGAACGCGCTGGGGGCGCGGGCGCGCACGAGGCGGCGCAAGAACTCGCGCGGGAACAGGACGTCGGCGTCCATGACGAGCGCGGGCTCCGCGAGGTGCGCGCGCGCGGCGTACAGCGAGAGGACCGAGCCGCGCGTGTAGTGGGGGTTGTCCACGTAGCGCACGCGCATCGGCCCCAGCTTGTCGCCGGCCACGGCGCGCACTTGATCGGCGCAGTGCCCCACGACGAGGACGGTCTCCCTCACACCGACGGATTCGAGCGCCGCCAGCATCCGCGTCAGCAGCGGGCGATCGCCGACGGGGAGCAGGCACTTGTGCGTCCGGTCGGTGAGCGGAGCCAGCCGCCGCGCGACGCCCGCGGCCAGGATGATGGCCTTCACGCCGAGACCCCCTGCCGCCGGAACCGGTCCCGGATCGCATGCGGCGCGTGCGGGATGCGCGGCACGTCGGCCTCCTCGGTCGTGACCTTCGCCAGCAAGAAGTGGGGACCGGGGCTCGTCAGCATCTCCTCGAGCGCCGCGCCGATCGCGTCGGGCTCCGTCGCCGCGACCACACGACGGTAGCCGGCGGCGGCGGCGAGGTGATCGAGGCGCGACTCGCGCGAGATCGACGCCTGGTTGCCCGTGGAGCCGTAAGCCTCGTTGTCGAACACGCAGTGGATCAGGCCCCTGGGCGCCATGGCGCCGACCATCGGCAGGATGCCGAGGTTCATGAGGAGGTTGCCGTCGCCATCGAGGACCAGCGTCTTCGGCGACGGGCGCGCGGTCGTCAAGCCGAGCCCGATGGCCGAGGCCAGCCCCATCGAGCCGATCATGTAGAAGTTCTCGGGACGATCCGCAATGGAGAACGACTCCCGACACATGTACCCATTGGCATGGATCGCCGCCTCCCCCCCGAGCTTCTTGATCACGACCTCCAGCGCTCTGAGGCGTGAAATCCTCGCCGTCAGTACGTCCGGCAACGCGGACAAGGTCTCCGTTCGAGCGCGGGCTTTGCCCGCGCAATCCTGTTCCGGGGGGAGGCAGGCCGAAGAGCGGGCCGTCGGCCCGCTCTCGGCCGTCGGAAGGGGGGCGAAGCCCCCCTCCGAGTGCAGAAGCAGCGCGACGGGCGAGCTGCGAGCCTCCATCTCGGAGGCGGCCCAGGCGACGTCGTCGTCGGCCGAGGTGACCGAGAGCACGCGGTAGGGAATACCCAGCAGCTCGAGCAGCTTCGGGGTGATCTCGCCCATGAGGATGTGCTCGGGCGCGTCCTTGCCCCGATAACCGCGCCACGTGACCAGCAGCAGGGCGGGGAGGCCGTACATGAGCGACAGCGAGGCCAGCGCATTGAGGCTCGTGCCGAGCCCGGAGTTCTGCATGAGGACGACCGGCCGCCGTCCCCCGAACCACGCCCCTGCCGCCACGCCCACGGCCACGTCCTCGCGGACCGCGGCCACGTAGGGCAGCCGGGGATGGGATTCGAGGGCGCCAATGAGCTCCTCGATGAGCGAGCAGGGCACACCGGTGAAGAAGTCGAACCCCTGGGCCTCGAGCAGCGGAAGGAGGCCGACGCCGCCCACTAGGATCGGTCCGACGTCCGTCGCTGCTCGTCCAGGAACTCGGCCTGCTTGGTCTTCATCTTCTTGACCAGCTCCTGGTACGACGAGGTCTGGATGATCTTGTTGAACTGCGTCCGATAGTTCGCGACCAGGCTCACGCCCTCGATCACCACGTCGTACACGAGCCAGCGATCGTTCGGGGTCCGCAGCATCTTGTATTCGATCGGAATCTCCGTGCCCTGCTTGGTGAGGAGCTTCGTCCGCACCGTCGCCTGGTCGCCCTCGACCGTCTCGCCGAGGTAGGCGATGCGCTCGCCGTTGTACAGCTCGATCTTCGAGATGTACGACCGCTCGAGCAGGTTGGCGAAGAGGTCGACGAATTCCTTGCGCTCGGCGGGCGTGCGCTGGAGCCAGTGCCGGGCCAGCGATCGCTTGGCCGTCTCGTTGAAGTCGAAGATGTCGTCCGCGATCCTGCGAACGGCCGTGCGGCGCTCCTTGGCCTTGCCGTCCTTCTTGAGGTCGGCGTCCTCCACGGTCCTGACGACGCGCTCGATCTGCGCGCGGAGCTGGTCGCTCGGAGAGCCGGCCCACGCGTGGTGGGCGAAGACGACGACCATCAGGAGCGCGAGGGCGCAGCGCCGAAGCCCGATCATGCACGACCTCCAGTTCCGATCATTTCACGACCATCTCACCCGCTCGTCGGCAGGACTCGTTATACCTTGCCGAAGATGTATTTCGAGATCAGCTCCTCGAGATCCACCGGAGCCTCGACCTCGCGGATCCGTCCGTTGGGGGGAATGAGCTTCTCCGAACCGCCGGGGCTGATGCGGATGTACTTCTCGCCGATCAGCCCCTTGGTCTTGATCGAGGCAATCGAGTCGTCCTGCAACTTCACGTTGCGGTCCAGCCGGAGCATCACGCGCGCTTGATAATCGGCGAGTCCGATGGACTCGACTCGGCCGACCTGGACTCCTGCGATCTCGACGCTCGATCCCGCCTTCAACCCGCCGACCGACGGGAAGTCGGCGGAGACGAGATATCCCGCCCCCCCCAAGAACGAAACCTTGCCGAGTCTAATCGAAAGGTACGCCAATGCCAAGATCCCGAGCACCAGGAAGAGGCCCACCGCGACGTTGACCTTGGTCCGCTCCATCTCGCTCTCCTATGTACATGGGGGCCCCGACATGGCCCCCAAGCCCCCAACACTCGGAACGCCCCGGCGCCGCCGTGGCGCTCCTCGAAAATGCCGCGGTCGCGATGATGGGGCCCCGACATGGCCCCCAAGCCCAATGCCTCACCTCGCGCTGCCACTTTCGGGCTCGCCCCGGATGAATCGCTGGACGATCGGGTTCGGGGAGGCCTGGATCGCGGCGGCCGGGCCGACCTCCACGATCCGCCCCTCGTGGAGCATGGCCACCGAATCCGCGATCTGGAAGATCTCCGGGATCTCGTGGCTGACCATGACGGCCGTGAAGCGCAGCCGTCGGTGCAGCTCGAGGATCAGGTGGTGGATGGTGTTGACGAGGATGGGATCGAGCCCGGTCGTGGGCTCGTCGAAGAACACGATCGCGGGCTCCGTCGCCAGCGCGCGAGCGATCGCCACCCGCTTGCGCATCCCACCCGACACCTCGGCCGGGTACTTGTCCTTCACGTCCCCGAGCCCGACGCGCTCGAGCCCGAGCGCCACGCGCTCGGCGATCTGCTCGCGCGTCAGCCGGGTCTTCTCCCGCAGGGGGAAGGCGACGTTCTCGGCGCAGGTCAGCGAGTCGAAGAGGGCGCCGCCCTGGAAGACGACGCCGTAGCGGTCACGCACCGCATCCAGGGCCCGGCCGCGGAGCTGCGTGAGATCGACGTCGTCGAGGAGGATGCGTCCGCTATCGGGACGGAGGAGCCCGATCATGTGCCGCAGGAAGACGGTCTTGCCGCCTCCGCTGCGCCCGATGATGACGGTGATCGAGCCGTCGGGCACCTCGAGGTCGACGCCGCGGAGCACGACCTGCCGGCCGAACGACTTGGTCACGCCCTCGATCTTGATCACTGAAGGGCTCGTCTCGCCGCGCGGCGTGGCTCGCCGCGGGGGAGGATCACGGCAGCACCGTGCCCAGGAAGTAGTCCCACACGAGGATCAACACGGAGGAGAGCACGACGGCCTGCGTCGTGGCCCGCGCGACGCCCTCCGCACCGTGGCCGACGTGGAAGCCCTTGTAGGTGCACACCCAGGTGACGATGATGCCGAACGACACGGATTTCCAGAATCCCGTCATGACGTCCCGCATGTCGACGAACGTCTGCATCTCGCCGAAATAGGTGCCCGGCGAGAGCCCGAGCAGCTCGACGCCGACCAGGTAGCCGCCGAAGATCCCCACGGTATCGAACAGCGCGGTCATGAGCGGGAAGGTGATGAGCCCGGCCAGGATGGACGGGGCCACCAGGTAGCGGAACGGATTGAGAGCCATCACCGTCAGCGCGTCGATCTGCTCGGTGATGCGCATGATCCCGAGCTCGGCGGTGAGGGCGGAGCCCGCCCGCCCGGTGACCATCAGCGCCGAGAGCACCGGCCCCAGCTCCCGGATCAGCGAGAGCGCGACGGCGGGGCCGAGGAACGCCTCGGAGCCGAAGCGCGACAGGGTGAAGTACACCTGCAGCCCCAGGACCATGCCCGTGAAGCCGCCCGTCAGCAGGATGATCAGGAGCGAGCGAAAGCCGATGTAGTCGATGCGGTCGACGAACGCCCGCACCTTGAAGGGCGGCGAGACGATCGTCGCCACGGCGAGGAGCAGGAACGTTCCGAACCGCCCGAGGGCGAGCACGATGCCGATCGCCCACTGGCCGAGCGCGGCGAAGGGGACCAGCGGAGCGGCGAGCGGTGCCTCAGCCATGCACGGTGTGGCGATAGACCCCCAGCGCCCACAGGGGGAAGTACTTGGCGTAGAGGTGGTACTTGAGCATGAACACGCGCGGGAACCCCGTGCCGTTCCAGAACGCGTCCTCCCACGCGCCGTCCGGTTGCTGCGTCCGCAGGAGATAGGCGATCCCGCGCTCGACGGCCGCCGACCGTGTCACCCCGGCGGCCAGCAGCGCCAGCAGGGCCCACGCGGTCTGCGAGGGCGTCGACACGCCCGTGCCGGCCAGCTCGGGACGGTCGTAGCTGTCGCACGTCTCGCCCCAGCCGCCGTCGCCGTTCTGATGCTGCTCGAGCCAGCGGACCGCACGCTGCACGTACTCCTGACCCATGTCCTCGCCGATGAGGCGCAGACCGCGCAGCACCGACCAGGTACCGTAGATGTAGTTCACCCCCCACCGTCCGAACCACGGGCCGTCGTGACGCTGGGTTCGCCGGATGAACTGCAGCGCGCGCCGGGCCGGCTCGAACTCGAGGCCGTAGCCCAGCGTGCCCAGCAACTCGAGTCCGCGCCCCGTGAGGTCTTCCGTGGATGGATCGAGCAACGCGCCGTGGTCGGCGAAGGGAATGTTGTTGAGGTAGAGGCGGTCGTTGTCGGCGTCGAACGATCCCCAGCCCCCATCCTGACCCTGCATGCCGAGGAACCACCCGAGCCCGCGCTCCTTGGCGAAGCGCAGCCGGTCGGGTTCGATCCCCGCCACCTTCTCCAGCGCCATGAGGACCATCGCGCTGTCGTCGAGATCCGGGTAGAAATCGTTCCGGTACTGGAAGGCCCAGCCGCCGGGCTGGACGTACGGCCGCTTGATCTGCCAGTCTCCCGGCACGAGCACCTGCCGCTCGACGAGCCACTCCGCCGCGCGGTGCAGCACCGGGTCCTCGGGCGGCAGCCCACACTCGATCAGCGCGTTGACGGCCAGCGCCGTGTCCCAGACGGGCGACGGGCAGGGTTGATAGTGCATCTCGTCGTCGCTCTCGACGGCGAGCGCCTCGATCTCCTTGAGCTGACCCAGCACCAGCGGATGGTCGTCGGGATAGCCGAGCAGTCGCATGGCGAGGATCGCGTTGGCCATCGCCGGGTAGATGCCCCCGAGGCCTCCCGGCACGGCGAGGCGATCCTCGAGCCAGAGTCGCGCCGCCTCCACCGCGCGCTTGTGCAGCGGACGCGGCGAGAAGCGCTCCCAGATCTTCAGGCCGTCGTCGACGGCGATGAAGAAGTTCTTCCAGAACAGCGAGCGCCAGCCCAACGGCCGGGGCACGCGGGGGAAGCGCAGGCTCGCCCGCTCACGGGGGACCGGCCACAGCTCGTCGAGCGACAGACGCGTCGGCAGCCACTTCACCGGCTTGCGATCCATGATCACCAGCAAGGGGACGATCACCGTGCGCGACCAGTACGAGACGTCGTAGAGGCTGAACACGAACCACGGCGGCGAGAGCATGATCTCGACGGGCATGGCGGGGACGCCGTTCCAGTCGTACTCGCCGAACAGCGCGAGCTGGATCTTGGTGAAGACGTCGGCCTTGACGGGCCCGCCGCGCTCGAGGATGCGCTCGCGGGCGCGGACCATCGCCTCATCGTCGACGGGCACCCCGGCCAGCTTCATGGCGAAGTACGCCTTGATCGTCGCCGACAGGTTGGTGGGCCCGCCCGCGAAGAGGGTGAACCCGCCGTCCGGGCGTTGCTGACGGCGGAAGTAGCGCACCGCCCTGCGCTCTCGCTCGGGGTTCACGTGATCGATCAAGTGGCACAGGAGCAGGAACTCGGAGGTGATGGTGGTGTTGGCTTCGAGCTGGCCGACCCAGTGGCCGTCCGCCGCCTGAGCGCCGAGCAGGAAGGCCTGCGCGCGGGAGATGGCGGAGTCGAGGGCCGTCACAGAAGGTGATGGTAACATGCGGATTCACAAACAGAAAAATGGATCTGCTCGTCGGCAGCCTGGTATTGAGGCCGTACGTCTTCCTCTTCCTCGTGGCGTTTCTGGTTGCCGGCGCCCGGGACGTCGGGATCCGTCGCACGCTGCTCTTCGGCGGGATCGTGTGGCCCATCGCCTGGATCGCCGAATTCGCCTCCACGCGCATCGGGATCCCGTTCGGCCTCTATCACTACACGGGCAACACCCGGGGGCAGGAGCTCTTCATCGCCGACGTGCCGTTCTTCGACTCCCTGTCGTTCACGTTTCTCGCCTATGCCGCCCTCTGCCTGAGCCGTCGTGTCCTCGCGGGGCGGCACGCGTCGCCGGGCACGACGGCGCTGGTGGCGGGCTTCCTCATGATGATGCTCGACGTGGTCATCGATCCGCTCGCCGTCCGCGGCGATCGCTGGTTTCTCGGACGGATCTTCTACTATCCGGACGGCGGCGCCTACTTCGGCGTGCCGCTGTCGAACTTCGCGGGCTGGTGGCTCGTGGGAAGCGTTGCCATCGCGGCCTACATGGCGTGCGGCGGCCTGACGGGCGCGCGCGCCGTTGACCGGCCGGGGACCGGCATCGCGCTATACTACGGAGTGCTCGGGTTCAACCTGGCGTTGACGGGGTGGATCGGTGAGTGGCGGGTGCTCGTGACCGGCCTTGCGCTTCACGTGGTGATGGCGGGCGTGCTCGGGATGATCGCCCGGCGGACGCCGGCACCCGGTGTCCTGGGGACGGAGGGAATGCAGGAGGCATGAGCGTACCTCTTTCGCAGATGTGGGCCGTCGCATCCTATGTCATCCGGCAGAAGCTCAGGCGGCGGACGCGCTACCCGTTGGTGCTGATGCTCGAGCCGCTGTTCCGCTGCAACCTGGCGTGCGCGGGATGCGGCAAGATCCAGTATCCGCCGCAGATCCTCCGCAAGCATCTGACCGTGGAGCAATGCTTGAAGGCGGTCGATGAATGCGGGGCGCCGATGGTGTCCATCCCCGGCGGCGAGCCGCTCATGTATCCGGACATCGGGCGTCTGGTCGACGAGCTGGTGGCCCGGAAGAAGTACGTCTATCTGTGCACGAACGCCATTCTCCTCAAGGAAAAGCTGGAGGAGGGGCTGTTCACGCCCTCGAAGTACGTCTCCTTCAGCGTCCACATGGACGGCCTGCGCGAGGAGCACGACGACGCGGTCTGCCGCGAGGGCGTCTTCGACGTGGCTGTCGAGGGGATCCGCGAAGCTCTCCGACGCGGCTTCCGCGTCACCACGAACACGACGCTCTTCGACGGGGCCTCCCCCATGCGGATGCAGATGTTCTTCGACGAGATGATGGACCTCGGCGTGGAGGGCATGATGCTCTCGCCGGGGTACAGCTACGCGAAGGCGCCGGACCAGGAGCACTTCCTGCGCCGGCAGAAGACCCACGAGCTGTTCCGCAAGATGCTCGAGAACCCCAAGCGTCGGTGGAAGTTCAACCAGTCCCCGCTGTTCCTGCAGTTCCTCATGGGCAAGCAGGACTACGAGTGCACGCCCTGGGGCAATCCGACGTACAACGTGTTCGGCTGGCAGCGCCCCTGCTATCTCCTCCAGGAAGGGTACGCCGAGACGTTCGAAGAGCTGATCGCCACGACCCACTGGGAGCGGTACGGTCGGGTCAGCGGCAACCCCAAGTGTCAGGACTGCATGGTGCACTGTGGCTACGAGCCCACCGCCGTGAACGAGACGTTCGGCTCGCTGCGAGGGTTCCGGGACACGGTCGTCGCCACCGTGACGGGCAAGCTGTGATGCCGGACGAGAGGACGGAAGAGACGCTCGAGGGCTGGGAGCCCGTCGTCGGCGAGGGGGCGAGCCTCGAGGACGTGATCGATCGCGCCTTCGACTATCGCGGCGACGTCACCGTGATCTTTCACGACGGCGGCCAGCGCGTGGGCTATCTCTTCAACCGCAACGTCGAGGCGTCCGAGCCGTTCATCCAGATGTTCGACCGGACCGGCAACGGACCGTTCACCATTCCCTACGCGAAGATCGCGACGATCAGGTTCACGGGAAAGGACACCGCGGCCGGAAAGTCGTACGAAGCGTGGGTCCGGCGGAAGGGCGAGCGCCCGGCCGCCGACGCGCTCTCCGACTCCGCTCGCGGGGCGTGAAGCAGGTCCTCGTCCTCACCGCCGTCGACCTCGAGGCGCGCGGCCTCGCGCGCCATCTCGGGCTGGCCGCCGTCTCCGGCAGCGAGGGGTCGCACTACCGCGGGGGGGTTCTGGAGATCGCCTGTGTGGGGCCGCGCGCCGCGCGTCTCGCCGAGCGGGCGTCCGCGTGGCGCCCGCCGAGCCTCGTCGTCTCGGCGGGGGCGTGCGGGGCGCTCGCCCCGGACCTCGCCGTGGGCGCGCTCATCGTCCCCGCAGCGGTGATCGGCCCCGATGGCGTCCGGCTCGCGACCTCCGCGGTCTCCTCGCTGACGCGCGCCGGCACGCTCCTGACCGTCGCCGACGTCGTTCACACGCCCGAGGACAAAGCGCGCCTGTGGATCGAGACGGGGGCCGTCGCCGTCGACATGGAGTCGTCGGTGCTCCTCGAGTGGGCGCGAGCCGCCGGCGTTCCCGGGGTCGTCATTCGCGCGGTCTCCGACACCGCCGCCTCGGGCGTTCCGCCGGATCTCGCCGCGCTGGTCGAGCCCGGCGGTCGCGTGAACCGCGGCCACGCCCTGCGGGCGATGCTCGCCCGGCCCGGCGCCGTGGCGGACGCCATCGCCCTCGGACGGGGCACCGGCACCGCGCTCCGGACCGTAGCCGCCGCCATCGGCCGCCTGGCCAGGCAGGTCTGAGGAAGGCCGAGCGATGGATGCGCTGGTCACGGGCGGGACCGGCTTCGTGGGAGCCAACGTGGTGCGCGCGCTGCTGGCGGACGGCGCCACGGTGCGTGTGCTGGCGCGACCGCGGAGCGACCGCCGTGCGCTCGCCGACATCCCCGTCGAGATCGTCGAGGGCGACCTGCTCGATGCGGCCTCGCTCCGCCGCGCCGTCGCCGGCGTCGAGACGGTCTTTCACGTGGCCGCGGACTATCGTCTCTGGGTGCCCGATCGGGAGCTGCTGTTCCGCACCAACGTCGACGGCACCCGGGCCGTGCTCGAGGCGGCGACGGAGGCCGGGGCTCGACGGATCGTCTACACCTCCACCGTCGGCGCGCTGGGCATCCCCCACGACGGCACGCCGGGAACGGAAGACACCCCCGTGTCGCTGCGCGACATGGTGGGCCCCTACAAGGCCTCGAAGTTCCTCGCGGAACAGGCCGCGCTCGCGCTGGCGCAGGCGGGCGCGCCCGTCGTCGTCGTCAATCCCTCGGCGCCGGTGGGCCCGTGGGACGTCAAGCCGACGCCCACCGGACAGATGATCGTCGACTTCATGCGCGGCAGGATGTTCGCGTCACTCGACACCGGGCTCAACCTCGTCCACGTGCGCGACGTGGCGCGGGGCCATCTGCTGGCGGCCCGGCGTGGCCGGATCGGCAACCGATACATCCTCGGCCACGTGAACCTCTCGCTCCGCGAGATCTGGGCCCGGCTCGCCGCGATCACGGGACGGCGGCCGCCGCGGCTGACCATCCCGTACGGCGTGGCCTGGCTCGGCGCCGCGTGTCTCGAGGGTGCGGCCCGCATGACGGGACGAACGCCCCAGGTCCCGCTCACCGCGGTGCGCATGGCGCGCAAGCGGATGTATTTCAGTCCGGCCAAGGCTGTGCGCGAGCTGGGGCTGCCCCAGACGGACGTGGGCGAGGCCTTGCAGGATGCCGTGGAGTGGTTCCGCGCGCATCCGCCCGCGGGCGTCGAGCCGGTGGCCACGGCGTGAGCTCGACCGGACTCGTCTCCAGGCTCACGCGGCGGAGCCGCTCCAACTTCTACTACGCGTTCCTGACGCTCCCCCGTCCGCGTCGCGAGGCCCTCTACGCGGTCTATGCCTTCTGCCGGACCGTCGACGACATCGCCGACGTCGGCCAGGAGCGCGGCGCCGACGTCACCACGCTGCGGAGCGAGCTCGGGGCGTGGCGAGCGGAGATCGCGCGCTGCTACGCGCCGGACGGGAGGCCCGGGCATCCCATCGCCCAGCGCCTCGCCGTCGCCGTGCGCACGTTTCCCATTCCGCGAGAGGCGCTGGTGGCGATCGTCGATGGCGTGGCCATGGATCTGGACGGCGTCGTCTACGAGACGGCCGATGATCTCTACCCCTACTGCCGCCGCGTGGCCTCGGCCGTGGGGCTGGCCGCCATCGAGATCTTCGGCTACACGGACCCGGGGGCGCGCCAGTACGCGACGAACCTCGGCATCGCGCTCCAGCTCACGAACATCATCCGCGACGTCGGCAGCGACGCGCGTGCCGGGCGCGTGTACGTGCCCCAGGAAGACTTGAGAAAGTTCGGCGTCACCGCCGACGATCTGCGCGCCGCCCGCTACACCGACGCCTTCGTCGGCCTCATGACGCACCAGGCCGAGCGCGCCCGTCGCTTCTATCGGGCGGCGCGGGAGACATTCCCGCGCCGGGACGCGCGCTCGCTGGTCGCCGCCGAGATCATGGGCCAGATCTACTGGGCGCTCCTCGGCCGCATCGAGGCCCGGCGATACCAGGTCTTCGGTGAGCGGGTGACGGTCCCCGCGTCGCAGAAGCTCCGCATCGCGCTCCGCTGCTGGACGGCGACGCGTCTGGGCGGCGTCGCGAGCTGGCGAGGCCTGGCCGCGTGAGAGCGGCCGTCTTCCGGGGTGAGCGCCTCGGCGTCGAGGAATGGCCACGTCCGGTGGCGGCTCCGGGAGACCTTCTGCTCCGGATCCGCGGCTGCGGGCTCTGCGGCTCGGACATCGCGAAGCTCGTCGTCGCGCCGGTCGCGCGCCCGATGGTCCTCGGCCACGAGGTCGTGGGCGACGTGGTGGAGATCGGCGCCGGCGTCACCGGGTTCGCCGTGGGCGATCGGGCCGTCGCCGCGCACCACGTGCCCTGCGGCGTCTGTCATTACTGCCGGCGCGGAAGCGCGTCGATGTGCCGGGCCTTCAAGACGAGCCATCTCGACCCCGGAGGCTTCGCGGAATTCGTGCGCGTGCCGGCCGCGAACGTCCGCTACGCGACGTTTCGCCTGCCGCCGTCGGTCGGGGACGAGGCCGCCTCGTTCGTCGAGCCGCTCGCGTGCTGCCACCGCGCGGTCCGCCGAACGCGGACGGAACCCGGCGATACCTGCGTCGTCGTCGGTCTCGGATCGATCGGCTGCCTGTTCGTTCAGCTCCTGGCGCGCGCCGGCGCCGCGGTCGTGGGGGTCGATCGACTCGCCGCGCGCGCGGAGCTGGCCAAGCGCTTCGGCGCGGCGGCCGGCGGCGCCCCCGATGCCGCGGCGGTCGTGACGCGGGAGCTGTCCGGCGGGCGTGGCGCCGATCACGTCGTCGTGACGGCGGGCGGCGTCGGTGTCCTCGGATGGGCCGCCGAGATCGTCCGCGACGGCGGAAGCATTCATTATTTCGCCGGCGGCGGGGGGGACGTGCTGCCGCTGCCCCTGGCCACGCTGTATCACCGCGAGCTGACCGTTACCAGCACGTACTCGTCGTCGCCCGCCGATCTCGCCGCGGCCTTCGAGCTGATCGCCACCGGGCAGATCTCCGTGGAGGGGCTGATCAGCCACCGCCTGCCGCTCGAGCGCATCGAGGAAGGCGTGGAGCTGATGCGCCGGCACGAGGCCGTCAAGGTATTCGTCACGCCATGAGGGCCGTCGTCTTTCACGGACCGGGAGATCTGCGCGACGAGGAGGTGCCGTGGCCGGAGCCGGCAGCGGGCGAGGTGGTGGTGACGATCGCCGCGGCGCTGACGTGCGGCACCGACGTCAAGACGCTCCGTCGCGGGCATCCCGTGATGATCCCCCACGTGCCGACCGTGTTCGGCCACGAGCTCGCCGGCACGGTCACGGCGGTCGGCGCCGGGGTGAGCCATCTGCGTGAGGGCGATCACGTCGTCGCGGCCAACTCCGCGCCCTGCGGCGAGTGCCGCCTGTGCGTCGGGGAACGACCGAACCTCTGCGAGCATCTCCTCTTCGTCAACGGCGCCTACGGCGAGGCGATCGCGCTGCCCTCGCCCCTCGTGGCCCGCAACGTCGTCCGCCACCGGCCGTCACTGCCCGCGTCGCGGGCGGCCTTCGCCGAGCCGCTCGCCTGCGCGCTTCTCGCGATCGAGCGCGGCCACGTGGAGGCCGGCCAGACGGTCCTGATCTTCGGTCACGGTCCCCTCGGCTGCCTCCTCGCGATGGTCGCCGCCGCGCGGAAGGCCCGCGTCATCATCGTGGGGAAAGCGGGATTCCGGCTCGAGCGTGTCGCCGCGCTCGGGGTGGCGGAGTGCGTGGACGCGACGGCCGATGGCGACCTCCTCGCCCGCCTGGGCGCCCTGACGTCCGACCGGGGCGCTGACGTGACGATCGACGCCACGGGCCGTCCCGAGGTCTGGAGCCAGGCGATGGCCACGGCGACGCGCGGCGGGACTGTGGTATTCTTCGGGGGCTGCGCGCCGGGCACGACGGTGGCGCTCGACACGCGCCGAGTCCATTACGAGGAGCTGACCCTGGTCGGAGCGTTCCACCACACCCCCGAGATGATCCGTCAGGCCGTCGAGCTCCTCGACTCCGGCGCGGTCAATCCCGACGGGCTCCTCACGCACCGCATGGGCCTCGGCGGTGTGCGCGAGGCACTCGCGCTGATGGCGGGCGGCGCGGCCCTGAAGGTGCTCATCGAGCCATGACCCGCGCGCTTCCGCTCGCGCTGACCGCGCTCCTCCTGGCACTCGTGCTGCCCGTCGCGCGTGCCGCCGCGTACGACCCCGAGATCACGTTCCAGCAGGGGACCTTCGTGCTCTCGCTCGAAGGCGGGGGCGGGGCCGAGACGCAGGGACCCGACGAGCATGGTCACACCGGGCTCAAGCTCTGGTACTTCGGCGCGCGAGCCTCGATCCTGCCCCTGAGCCCGTTCGGCAAGGGATATCCGTTCTACGGAGCGCTCGAAACCGGGCTCGAGCCGATCTTCCAGCGCTACGACAGCCCGGTGCGGGGCTACTGGGCGGGATTGACGGCGGTGGCCCGCTATCACTTCCTGTCGCTCGGGATCTTCGTGCCCTACCTCGAGCTCGGCGCCGGGCCGGGCTCGACGGATCTGAAAGTGCAGGAGATCAACTCTGATTTTGCCTTTCTGCTGTTCGGCGGCGTCGGGGCCCAGGTGTTCCTCAATGACTCGATGGCGCTCTACGGCGGCTACCGCCTCGTCCACATCTCGAACGGCAACACCTCGCGTCCCAACCGCGGCTTCGAGGCCCACACCGGCGTCGGTGGGCTCTCCTTCTACTTCAAGTAGGGCGTGGTGGCGCCCCGCGCGATAATGGGTCCCATGGCCAGCGCCGTCGCGGAAATCGTGCTCGCGGGACCCCGCGGGTTCTGCGCGGGCGTGGAGCGCGCCATCGACATCGTGGAGATCGCGCTGTCGATCTGTGCCCCGCCCGTCTACGTCCGCAAGGAGATCGTCCACAACCGGCACGTCGTGGAAAAGCTGCGGGGTCAGGGCGCGATCTTCGTCGACGAGCTCGGCGAGGTTCCCGACGGCGCCACCGTGATCTTCAGCGCGCACGGGATCTCTCCGGCGGTGCGGGACGACGCGCGCCGGCGCGGACTCCGCGTCATCGACGCGACCTGCCCGCTCGTGACCAAGGTCCATCTCGAGGCGATTCGCTATGCGCGAGAGGGCTACTCGATCGTCCTCATCGGGCACGAGGACCACGACGAGGTGATCGGCACCCTGGGCGAGGCGCCCGACCGGATCTTCGTCATCGACAGCGTGGCCGAGGTCGACAAGCTCGAGGTGCCGAACCCCGAGAAGGTCGCGTATCTCACGCAGACCACGCTGTCCGTGGACGACACGCGCGACGTCATCGAGGCGCTGCGGCGGCGCTTCCCTCGCATCGTGGGGCCGTCGCGCGACGACATCTGCTACGCGACCCAGAACCGCCAGGCCGCGGTGAAGACCGTCGCCGCGGACGTCGACGTGGTGCTGGTCATCGGCTCCGCCAACAGCTCCAACGCCATCCGCCTCGTCGAGGTCTCCCAGAGCGCGGGGACGCGCGCGTACCTGATCAACGACGAGCGCGACATCCGGCCCGAGTGGCTGGCGGGCGCGCGCCGGATCGGCGTCACCGCCGGGGCGTCCACGCCCGAAGTGCTCGTCAGCCAGACGGTGGAGGCGCTGCGTCACCGCGGAGTCGCGGTGCGCGAGGTGCACGTCGTCGACGAGGACGTGCGGTTTGCCCTCCCGCAAGAGCTGGAGCAGATCGCCCGGGCGCGCGGGACGACGTTACCGGCCCGGACCGGGATCAGGCAGAGCCTGTAGCGCGCGAGCCGCGGTGGGGGCTCGACCGGGCGGCGGCGTCCTCGCCGCCTTTGTTGTTTCGGGAGGGTGAGACTGATGAGGCGGAGAGTGTCGATCGCGGGCCTGGCACTGGCGATCCTGACCCTTGGACTCGTCATCCCGGCGGGGGCGCCCCTGGCGCCGGGGATGACGGCCGAGGCGCAGGAGGTGGGCGAGAAGGCGTTGCTCGACAACGAGCGGCTCACGATGATCGAGTTCGTGTTCCCGGCGGGGTTCAAGGGAGAGGAGCACGCGGCCGTCGCCGATGAATTCGCGTACGTCCTGGACGGGGAGTTCGCGGTGGTGACCAGGGGCAAGGGCAAGCGTGTGCTGCGCAAGGGAGAGGTCGAGTACGCGAGCAAGGGGACCATGCATCGCTCGCTGAACGAGACGAAGCGGCCGGCTCGCGTGCTGGTCGTGCTGCTGAAGGAGCGCTGAGCCATGCATCTGGTGACGTATCGCAAAGGTGGGTCGAAGCCCCGGATCGGTGTGCGCGCCGGCGAGGCGATGCTCGATCTGGGGGCGCTCGCCGCCGATCTCGCGCGGGAGCGGGGCGCCGTGCGCCGAGGGCGCGGCGGCTTTCCCAAGACGATGCTCGAGCTGATCCAGCGCGGGCCGGACGAGCTGACCGTGGCCCGCGAGGCGCTCGTCCACGGCGAAGCGTTGCTCAAGCGCGACGGGCTCGATGCCGTGGTCGGGCGCAAGCTGGCGGTGCCGGCGGCCAAGGCCCGGCTGGAGGCGCCGATCCCGCGCCCCGCGCGCAACATCTTCTGCCTCGGTCGCAACTACCGCGAGCACGCCGCCGAGCGCGGAGCGGACGCGCCGACGCATCCCGTCTACTTCACGAAGGTGCCGGAGTCCGTCGTGGCCCCCGGCGGCAAGGTCGTCCGCCATGCGGTCACCGAGCAGCTCGATTACGAGGTGGAGCTGGCGGTGGTGATCGGCACGCCGGGCCGCGACATTCCGCGGGACCGTGCGCTCCAGCACGTGTTCGGGTACACGATCATCAACGACGTCACGGCCCGCGATCTGCAGAAGCGTCACGGCCAGTGGTTCAAGGGCAAGACCCTCGACACGTTCTGTCCGATGGGGCCGGTGCTCGTGACCGCGGACGAGATCCCCGATCCCCAGGCGCTCTCGATCGCGCTCCGCGTGAACGGCGAGACGCGTCAGTCGAGCCACACGTCGAAGATGCTCTTCCCGGTGGACGAGTGCATCGCCGTGCTGTCCGAGGGCTTCACCGTGCGGCCCGGAGACGTCATCGCCACCGGCACCCCGGAGGGAGTGGGCGCGGCGACGGGAAAGTTCCTCAAGATCGGCGACCGGCTCGAGGCCGAGGTCGAGAAGATCGGGGTGCTGGAGAACAGGGTCGCCAGGCCATGAGGTCGCGCCTGACGGCGCTCCTCATCGTGGCGTCGGTCGTTGCGGCCGAGGCCCAGACGCCGGCGCCGGACGAGCGGCGGTTCCGCGACATCTACCGTGAGCTGGTGGAGATCAACACCACGGACTCTGCCGGCGACACGACCAGGGCCGCGGAGGCGATGGCGGCGCGACTGCGCGCCGCGGGCTTCCCGCCCGCCGACGTCCAGGTGCTCGCGCCGCACCCCAAGAAGGGTAATCTGGTGGCGCGGCTGCGCGGCACCGGCGCGCGGCGCCCCCTCCTGCTCCTGGCCCATCTCGACGTGGTGGAGGCCCGCCGTGAGGACTGGTCCATCGACCCCTTCGTCCTCCTCGAGAAGGACGGCTACTTCTACGGCCGCGGGACGATCGACGACAAGGCGATGGCGGCGATCTTCGTCGACGCCTTGATTCGCTTCAAGGAATCCGGGTTCGTTCCGGACCGCGACCTCGTGCTGGCCTTGACCGCGGACGAGGAGCTCGGCGCCACCTCGAGGTACAACGGCGTGCGCTGGCTGCTCCAGAACCACCGCCCGCTCATCGACGCGGACTTTGCGATCAACGAAGGCGGGGGCGGGGAGCTGCGAAGCGGCCGGCCCGTGTTGAACCGCGTGCAGACCAGCGAGAAGGTCCCCATGAACTTTCGCCTGGAGGTCACGAACAAGGGCGGACACAGCTCGCGGCCCGAGAAGGACAACGCCATCTACCGGCTCGCGGGCGGACTCGACCGGCTGGCCAAGTTCGATTTCCCCGTCAACCTGAACGAGACCACGCGGGCATTCTTCGAGCGCAGCGCCGGGCTCCGCGACGCCGCGCTCGCCGACGACATGCGAGCCGTGGTCAAGACCCCGCCGGACGCCGCGGCCGCGACGCGCCTGTCGGCGGACTCGCTCTTCAACGCGGTCGTGCGCACGACCTGCGTGGCGACGCGGCTGGAGGGCGGGCACGCCAACAACGCCCTGCCGCAGACCGCGCGGGCCGTCGTGAACTGCCGGATCCTGCCCCAAGAGCACGGTGAGGGCGTGCAGCAGACACTCGTCCGCGTGCTCGACGACGACAAGATCACGGTGACCCCCACGAGCCAGGAGATCAAGAGCCCGCCCTCGTCGCTGCGGCCCGACGTCATGCGCGCGATCGAGCGCATCACCGCCGAGCTGTGGCCCGGCGTGCCCGTGATCCCGACCATGAGCACGGGCGCGACGGATAGTCGCTTCCTGCGCAACGCCGGCATCCCGGCGTACGGGGTCTCGGGTCTCTTCGTCGAGGCGACCGACAACCGGACGCACGGCCAGGACGAGCGGATCGGTGTCCGCGACCTGGTCGCGGGACGCGAGTTTCTCTTCCGTCTCGTGCGGGCGCTGTCGAGCGCGGGAAACTGACGCGATGACCTTCGTCAGCCACGTCGAGTGCACGGTGTGCGGCCGGCATCACGACGCCAAGCGCCTGCTGACGGTGTGCGAGGGGTGTGGCCAGATGCTGGCGGTGCGCTACGAGCTCGATCGGGTCGCCGCCGCCGTCACCCGGGAGATGCTGCGTCAGCGCCCGCCGGGGATGTATCGGTTCCGCGAGCTGACGCCGCTCGACGACGGCGAGGAGCCGGTGACCCTCGGGGAAGGGGGGACGCCCCTGGTGCCGCTCCCGCGGCTCGCCGCGTATCTCGGCCTGCGTCACCTGTGGGGCAAGGACGAGGGACAGAACCCCACGGGGACGTTCAAGGCCCGGGGGCTCGGCATGACGGTCACGCGCAACCGGACGCTCGGGGCGCGGGGCTTCATCATCCCGTCCGCGGGCAACGCGGGCGGCGCCGCGGCCGTCTACGGCGCTCGTGCCGGACTACCCGTCGCGGTCATCGTTCCGCGAGGCACGCCGCCGGCCGCGGTCGCCGAGGCGGTCATCGCCGGCGCGCACGTCTTCACCGTGGAGGGCTCCATCGCCACCGCCGGCAAGATCGTCGCGCGCGTCGCGCCGCAGATCGGCTGGGCGGATCTCTCGACCCTCAAGGAGGTCTATCGCCTCGAGGGCAAGAAGACGATGGGGCTGGAGCTGGCCGAACAGCTCGGGTGGACGATGCCGGACATCCTCTTCTACCCGACCGGGGGCGGGACCGGCCTGCTCGGCATTCCCAAGGCCTACGAGGAGCTGCGGACGATGGGCTGGCTCGGCGGCCCGCTCCCGCGCATCGTCGCCGTCCAGGCGGAGGGCTGCGCGCCGGTCGTCAAGGCCTGGCGCGAGGCAGCGACGACGACCAGCGCGTGGGAGAACCCGACCACGCACGCGGCCGGGCTCCGCGTGCCGTCGCCATTCGCCGGGCGGCAGATGCTCGAGGTCCTCCGCCAGACGCGGGGCGACGCGATCGCCGTGAGCGAATCGGCCATCCAGGACGCCCAGCGCCTGCTCGCCAGGCTCGAGGGCGTGTGGACGGCGCCCGAGGCGGCCGCGCTCGTCGCGGCCCTCGTCGACATGAAGGAGCGCGGCGGCGTGGCCGTCGACGCCCGCGTGGTGCTGGTCCTCACGGGTACCGGCTTCAAGTGTGATCCCCCGCCGCTGCCCGCCGCCACCGACCTCTCCGGCTTGGACGATCAGATCGTCGAGCAGGTGAAGGGCGCGCTGACAGGACCCGGATAGCCTCGAAGGGCCACGGATGTCGGGGGGTTTGGGGGACCGTCTCGGTCCCCCATGGAGTCAGTCGTGGTAGCATCTGCCCCTACCGGAAACCGTCAGGAGGCTCGGTCCAATGACGATCGAGATCGGAAAGATCCGAAACGTCGGCATCGTCGGGCACGGGGGCGTCGGCAAGACGTCGCTCGTCGAGGCCATGCTGTTCGCGGCCGGTGCGGTCACGCGGCTCGGGCGGGTCGAGGACGGGACGACGACGACGGACTTCGACCCCGACGAGATCAAGCGCAAGATATCGATCAATACCTCGGTGGCCTACGGCGACTGGAAGGGCCACCGGATCAACCTCGTCGACACCCCGGGGTACGGCGACTTCATCGCCGACGCGCGGGCGGGCCTGCGCGTGGTCGAGGCCGCGGTGGTGGTCGTCGACGCCGTCGCCGGCGTGCAGGTGCAGACCGAGAAGGTCTGGAAGTTCGCCACGGAGTTCAACCTCCCCCGCGCCGTGGTGGTGAACCGGCTCGACCGCGAGCGCGCCGATTTCTTCCGCACGCTGGAGGCGCTGGGGCGGCGGCTCAAGGGCCGTCTCGTCCCCATCCACATTCCGATCGGCGAGGAGCACGACTTCAAAGGCTACATCGACCTCGTGAAGCAGAAGGCCGTGACGTTCGCCGACGGCAAGGCCGGCGAGGGCGAGGTCCCGGCGGCCCTCGCCGACAGCGTGAAGGAGTGGCGCGAGAAGCTGGTGGAGGCCGCGGCCGAGACCGACGACGAGCTCCTGAGCAAGTACCTGGAGGAAGGGTCCCTGGGCGAGCCCGAGATGCTCAAGGCGCTCCGGACCGGGATCGCGGAGGGCAAGGTCATGCCGGTGCTCTGCGCGGCCGCGACGCGGGGGATCGGCGCCGTCGCCCTGCTCGATCTGATGGTGGAAGCGTTCCCATCCCCCGCGGACCGCGGCGAGGTCACGGGGACCGACGCCAAGACGAAGCAGGAGGCCGCCCGCCCGGCCGACGCCAAGGCGCCCGTGACGGCGCTCGTCTTCAAGACCCTGAGCGATCCGCACGTCGGCAAGCTGTCGTTGTTCCGCGTCTACAGCGGCACCCTGAAGAACGATTCCACCCTCGTCAACCCCGCCCACGGCGCCAAGGAGCGGATGGGACACATCGCCTGGTTCCAGGGCAAGACGCAGAAGACCGTGGACGCGCTCGGGCCCGGGGAGATCGGCGTGGTGGCGAAGCTCAAGGAGACGCAGACGGGGGAGACCCTCAGCGAGGAGGCACATCCCTTCGCGCTGCCGAAGATCGTGTTCCCGGAGCCGGCGATCTCGTTCGCCATCCAGCCGAAGACGCGGGGCGACGAGGACAAGATCTCGATCGCCTTGGCCCGGATCGCCGAGGAGGATCCCACCGTCCACCACCACTTCGACCCCGAGACGAAGCAGCTGCTGATCTCGGGCGTCGGTAGCCTCCACGTCGAGATGATCGTGGAGCGGATGAAGCGCAAGTACAACGTCGACGTCAATCTCCTGCCGCCGCGCATCCCCTTCAAGGAGACGGTCAAGGGCCGAGCCGAGGCCCAGGGCAAGTACAAGAAGCAGACGGGCGGGCGCGGGCAATACGGAGACACGTGGCTGCGCATCGAGCCGCTCCCGCGCGGCGGTGGGTTCGAGTTCGTCGACGACATCTTCGGCGGCGCCGTCCCGCGGAACTTCATCCCGTCCGCGGAGAAGGGCGTGCGCGAGGCGATGAAGAAGGGCATCCTCGCCGGCTATCCGATCGTCGACCTCAAGGTGACGCTCTACGACGGCTCGTATCACGACGTGGACTCGTCCGACATGGCGTTCCAGATCGCCGCCTCGATGGGCCTGCAGAAGGGGTTCATGGAGGCGCATCCGATCCTGCTCGAGCCGATCATGAACGTCGAGGTCACCACCCCGGCGGATCACGCGGGCGACGTCATCGGCGATCTGAACTCGCGGCGCGGTCGGATCGTGGGCATGGAGCCCGCGGGAGAGACGGCGTCCGTGCGCGCGCAGGTTCCCATGGCCGAGATGCTGACCTACGAGACGGCGCTCCGCTCGATGACGGGGGGGCGCGGCGGCTACTCCATGGAGTTCTCGCACTACGAGGAAGTTCCGGCCTTCATCGCCGAGAAAGTCGTCAAGGAAGCGAAGGCCGAGAAGGAGAAGCACTAGCTTCTCCTGGGCGGCGCGGGAGGGCGCGGGGCTGGGGACCGCTCGACGATCCGACTGACTGTGGTGCCTGCTCTCGGTGCCCTCGCTTCGTAGCCCGTTCTGGCCGGACGACTCGTACGACACGGATCGCTGAGCGGTCCCCAGCCCCGCCCGCCCTCCCGCGGCAACCGTCGCCGGTGCCTTCTCTATTGCGGATGGATGCGGATGATGTCGTCTTCGACGGTGAACTGTAAGGCGGGGGCCTGGGTGGCGACGAGGCGGCGGAATTCGGCGAGGGTGGGGTAGTCGGGCCAGGTGCCGAAGACGCGGGCGTCGTCAACGAGGATGACGTGGTTGGGGATGGGGTGGGCGAGGATCGCGTGGATTTCGTCGAGGATGGGTGTCTCGCGCTGTCCCTTGGCGGTGCCGGGGCCCGAATAGTGGCCGTCCAGCCAGAAGAGCGTCGGGTCGTTCAGCTCGCCCAGTAACGCAGGGAGTGCTTGCGCGCTGTCGCCGTGCAGGATCGTGACGTGGGAACGGCCAGCGAAGCGCGCCCGCGCGCGAGCATAGAGCGCGTCGTCCAGCTCGATCGAATAAATGCGCTGGAAGTGCTCGCTCAGCGCGTCGATGGTTCCACCCTTGTACGTGCCGGTCTCCACGAGCGTCCGGAGGCCGTAGCGGTCGGCATACTCGCGAACGATCCCATGCTTGACCACGCTTGGCGCCGGCAGGGGTCGGCCGGCGGCGAGCCAGGCGCGGTGCTTTCGACGATCTCGCCACCCTCGGCGGCTGAGAAACCACCAAGTCATCGGGGACATTCGTGGCTCAGCCGCGTAACGTGACGATGCGGGCCTCGAGATGCAGGAAGCGCCGATCGACCTTCTGGAACTCGCTGCGCATCTCGGTGGCGAGCCGGTCGACCTTCTGATCGACGGCGATGACGCCCTCGGCGACGAGCTGGAGCTTGCCCATCAGCTGTTCCGCTACCACGTCGAAGTGCCGACGCGTCTCGGCCGCGCTCACCGTGATTTCGTGACGGAAGTCGTTACGAACCTCGGTGAACCGCCGGTCGAGATATTCGATGAGCTCTGGATCCACGTGACGACTATCCCCACAGCCGTTCGGGACGTCAAGTGTATCGTTCCGTGAACAGTCGCGCCTACGTTCCGCGCAGGCGCGGATCCAGCACGTCGCGGAGCGCGTCGCCCAGCATGTTGAAGCCGAAGACCGCGAGCGAGATCGCCACCCCCGGCCACACGGCCATCCACGGCGCGCGCAGCATGTAGGTGCGCCCCGACCCGGAGAGCATCGCGCCCCACGAGGGATAGGGCGGGGGAACGCCGAAGCCGAGAAAGGACAGCGCCGACTCCGCGAGGATCGCCGCGCCGAGGCCGATCGTGGCGAGAATGATGATCGTCGCCACGACGTTGGGCAGCAGGTGGCGCAGGATGATGCGGAGGTGACCGCAGCCCACGGCGCGCGCCGCCTCGACGTACGTGGCATGGCTGATCGCGATGGTCGCGCTCCGGATGACGCGGGCGTTCACGGCGGCGATGATGACGGCGAGGGAGATCACCACGTTCAGCAGCCCCGGACCGAGCACCGCCATGACGGACAGGATGATGATCAGATAGGGAAAGGACAGCCAGGCGTCGACGACCCGCTGGATCACCAGGTCGTAGACGCCGCCGAAGTACCCACACGAGATGCCGATGGCGGTCGCGATGACGATGGCGAGGGCCACGGTGAGGAAGCCCACCGTCACCGACACGCGCGCGCCGTAGACGATGCGGCTCCACATGTCGCGGCCGAGGTTGTCGGTCCCCAGCCAGTGCGCGGCGCCCGGCGCCTTCATGCGCGCGCCCCGGATCGTCTCGTCGTACCCGTAGGGCGCGATCCGCTCGGCGAAGACGGCCATGACCATCAGCGCGATGACGATGGCCGCCCCCGCGGCCCCCAGCGGCTTGCGCCGCACGAACCGTCCCGCCGCGCGCGCGCCGCGCCGGATCCGCCCCTGCCGACGTGGCCGGACGATCGTCGGCGCGGCGCCGCCGACCAGCCCGCCTTCGAGGGTCGTGTGCATGAGTCCGCCCTCTAGGCGCCCATCAATAACGGATCCGCGGGTCGAGCACGGCGTAGAGGGCGTCGATCGACAGGTTGAGGAGGACGATGGTGGAGACGACGACGAGGTTCACGCCCTGGATGACCGGGTAGTCGCGGTGGTTGATGGCGTCGAACAGGAAGCGACTCATCCCGGGCAGGCCGAAGACGGTCTCGATGATGACGGTGCCGCCGATGATCTGGGGCAGCTGGGTCCCGAGCAGCGTCACCACGGGGATGATGGCGTTGCGCAGGGCGTGCTTGAGGACGACCTTGCGCTCGGCCAGCCCCTTGGCCCACGCGGTCCGCACGTAGTCTTGCCGGAGCACCTCCAGGAGCATCCCGCGCATGAGCCGCATGAGCGCCGCCGAGACCGCGATCCCGAGGATGAGGGCGGGCAGGAAGAACTGCGTGACGTGGGCGAGGGGATTGCGCGAGAAGTCCACGTACGCCGCGACGGGCCGCCAGCCCCACCAGATCGCGGGGAGGACGATGATGAGCGTGGCCAGCCAGAAGTTCGGCATCGACAGGCCGAGGATGGCGGCGCTCCGCGCCGCATAGTCACCGAGAGTATCCTGCCGGGCCGCGGACAGCACGCCCACCGGGACCGCGATGAGCAGGGCCACGATCGCCGCGTACAGGGCCAGCTCTCCGGTGACGGGCAAGCGCTGGCCGATCTCCTCCAGCACGGGACGCCGCGTCCACAGCGACTCGCCGAGGTCGCCGCGCACGACGTGGCCGAGCCAGTCGACGTACTGCACGTGCAATGGCCGGTTCAGCCCGAGCTTCGCCCGCAGCTCGTCCAGATCCTTGGCGTACCCCGTCTCCGCCACCATCAGCTGCACGGCGTCCCCCGGAATCAGCCGCGGCAACGTGAACACGATCAACGACGCGATGAGCAGCGACGGCAACGCAATCAGCAACCGCTTCGCGACGTACCGCCTCAGCATAAGTGGACCCGGTGACGTACGTCCGCTGTCGCGATCGAGCCTCGAGGCTCGATCGCCCCCGCGAACGGGGGGGGTTGGGGGGCCATTTCGGGGCCCCCCATGTTATCGGTCGAGCCAGGCGGCGGTGAGGCGGCCGCCTATGTCGTTGCCGAAGTTCGGGCCGTAGTTCTTCAGCGCCCCGTCCCACACCGCGGCGGCGAGCCCGGAGGGGAGGGAAACGTAGTACTGCTGCTTGGCGAGGTGACGCTGGATCTCGTGGACGATCTCGCGCCGCTTGCCGACGTCGAACGTGCGTCGCTGGCGGACGATGAGGTCGGCGACCACCGAATCGTTGACGTGGCTCTGGTTCCGAGGCTCTCCGGGCATGTACTGGCTGTAGAGGTAGCTGTCGGGCTCGAAGAACGTCGTCTGAGGGCCGAACCCCATCGAGTCGAATTTGCCGACGAAGCAGGTCGCGAAGTAAGCCCCGTACTCCTTCTGATCGAGCCTGGCCTCGATCCCGATGTCCTTGAGGTATTTGAGCATCAGCTGGGCCTGGTCGACCAGGATGCTGGAGCCGTACGTCGTGAAGCAGATCGTGCCCGGGAAACCGTTGGGATGGCCGGCCGCGGCCATGAGGCGCTTGGCCTCCGCGAGATCGTGCTTGTAGTACCGGGCTCCCTCACCGAGCTGCGCGACGGGCAGCGACCAGTCCTTGACACCGGCGGGGATGGGCGGATTGAAGGCGCCCGTGCCCTCGGTGGTCGCGTTCATCACGTCCTGGCGATCGACGGCCAGCGAGATGGCCTGGCGGACGCGCGCGTCGCCGAACGGCGGGCGGTCCGTGCGCATGGACAGGTGACTCATCACGGTCGTCACGACGTCGATGACTTTCAGATTCGGCCGCCTCTGCCGTAGCGGCTCGCGGATCTGCGCCCACTCGGTGCGAAAGATCACGCCGCCGTCGAAGCCGATGTCGTATTTGCCGGCCAGGAAGTTGGACAGGCGCGAGGCGCTGTCCTCGTCGACGAGCCATTCCACGCGGTCGATGTAGGGCAGGCCCGCCGCGAAGTATTGCGGATGCCGGACGAAGACCATGCCCTGGTTCGGCCGGTAGGAATCGAGCATCCAGGGGCCGCTGCCGACGCACGCCTCGGCCTTCTTGAGATCGCCGAACCGTTCCACGCACTCGCGGGCGACCACGGCGACCGCCATGGGGTTGGCGAGCGCGTCGACGAACCAGGCGAACGGCTCCTTGAGCGTGAACCGCACCGTGTACCGGTCGGTCGCCTCCACCCGGTCGACCAGCTTCAGCATGTACGCATAGGCGTTGCCGGGCACGGTCATGAAGCGCTCGACGCTGTACCGGACGTCCTCCGCCGTCAGCTCGCGACCATTCACCGGCGGCTTCGGCTGCCAGCGCACACCCCGGCGCAGCTTGAAGACGTAGGTCGTCTCGCTGGGCTGGCTCCACGATTCCGCGAGATCGCCCTCGATCGGAAACGTCCCCGGCGTGACGGCGGATCCGGCTCGATGCCTGACGAGGCGGCTGTGGGTGAAGGACAGGGCGGAGTGTGTCTTGAACGAGCTGATCAGCATGGGGTCGAAGTGCGGTGGGTCACTGCCGCGAAGCGTGACCGTCCCGCCGCGCCTGGGCGTCTGCGCGAGCCCGGCCGACGGGACCATCACCGCGCCGGCGGCCAGGCCGCCGGCCACCAGCAGATCGCGCCGTGTGAGCATCAGCGCTCGAGCCAGGCCGCCAAGAGCCGCCCGCCGTAGTCGTAGCCGAGGTTGGGCCGGTAGTTCTTGAGCGCCCCGTCCCACACGCCGATGATCACCGCCGACGCCGTCCCCACGTAGTACTGCTGCTTGGCCAGATAGCGCTGCAGGTCGTGGATGATCTCGCGACGCTTGTTCACGTCGAGCGTGCGCCGCTGGCGGATGATGGCGTCGGTGACGACCGGGTCGTTGAGGTGGCTCTGGTTCTTCGGCTCGCCGGGGTTGTAGTACCCGAACAGGATGTTGTCCGGCTCCAGGAACGGCGTCTGGGGCCCGAAGGCCATGGACTCGAGCTTGCCGACCAGACAGGTCGAGGCATAGGCGCCGTATTCCTTCTGGTCGAGCTTGGCGTCGATGCCGACGTCCTTCAAATTCTTGAGGACGAGCTGCATCTGGTCGACGACGAGCGAGGACCCGTACGTGGTGAAGCAGACGTTGCCGGCGAAGCCGTTCGGATGGCCGGCCGCGGCCAGCATCCGCTTGGCCTCGGCGGGATTGTACTGGTACCACTTGGCGCCCTCGCCGAGCTTGTCGACGGGCAGCGCCCAGTCCTTGAAGGCGGCGGGCACCGGCCCGTTCCACACCCCGGCCCCTTCCATCACCGAATCGATGATGCCCTTGCGGTCGATGGCCAGCGACATGGCCTGGCGGACCCGGACGTCGTTGAAGGGGGGCCGGTCCGTGCGCATGGAGAGGTGGTAGTAGACGTTGTTGACGTACTCCTCGACACGCAGGCCCGGCCGCTTCTGCTTGAGCGTGTCCTTGATCTGCACCCAGTCCGTGCGCAGGATGCCGCCGGGAAACTCGTAGCCGATGTCGTACTTGCCGGCGATGAAGGCCGCGGTGCGCGAGGCCTGGTCCTCGTCCACGAAGCCCTCGATGCGATCGATGTAGGGCAGGCCCGGCTGGAAGTAACCGGGGTTGCGGACCCAGGTGAGGCTCACGTTGGGCCGGTAGCCCTCCAGCATCCAGGGGCCCGTGCCGACGCACGCCTCGGCCTTCTTGAGATCGCCGAACTTGTCCACGCACTCGCGGGCGACGATGGCGACCGCCATCGGATTCGCCAGGATGTCCAGGAACCACGCGTACGGCTCCTTGAGCGAGAACTTCACCGTGTACTTGTCCACGGCCTCGACGCGATCGACGGAGCGAAGCATGTAGGCGTAGGCGTTGCCGGGGACAGTGAGGAAGCGCTCGACGGTGTACTTGACGTCCTCGGCCGTCAGCTCGCGGCCGTTCACCGGCGGCTTGTTCTGCCAGCGCACGCCCCGGCGGAGCTTGAAGACGTAGGTCGTCTCGTTCGGCTGGCTCCAGGATTCCGCGAGATCGCCCTCGATCGGCATCGTGCCGGGCGCCACGGCCGGGCCGGCCTTGTACTTCACGAGCCGGTTGTGGGTGAACGTGAGCGGGATGTGCGTCTTGTAGGCGACCTGGAGCATGGGGTCGAAGTGCGGCGGATCCCAGAGCCGGAGCGTCGCCGTCCCGCCCCGCTTGGGAGTCTGGGCCCGGCCGCGGGCCGGCACGAGCGTCGCTCCCGCCAGCGTCACACCACCGAGCGTCAAGAGATCGCGTCGGCTGAGATCCATCGGGTCCTCCTCGAAAAGTTGCTGGATGATACCGCGACGCGGCCTCCACTCAAACGCCGCGTTGATCGAGGAGCGCCGCGGCTTTGCCGGGGCGCTCCGAGCGTCTGGGGGCTTGGGGGCCATTTCGGGGCCCCCATCTCAATAGTTGCGGAGTTCCTTCCTGAGGATCTTGCCGATGGGACTCTTGGGCAGCTGGTCGAGGAAGCGCACGTGCCGGGGACACTTGTACTTCGCCAGCCGCCCCTGGCAGAACGCGATCAGCTCCTCCGAGGTCGGCGTCGTCCCGGCCTTCGAGACCACGAACGCGAGCACGTCCTCGCCCATGAGGGGATCGCGCACCCCGACCACGGCGGCCTCGGCGACCGCGGGGTGGGCGTAGAGGACGTCCTCGACCTCGCGCGGGTAGATGTTGAAGCCCCCGCGGATGATCAGGTCCTTCTTGCGCTCGACGATGTAGAGGAACCCGTCGGCGTCGAGACGACCCATGTCGCCCGTGTGCAGCCAGCCGTTCCGGATCGTGCGAGCCGTCTCCTCCGGCATCCGGTAATAGCCCAGCATCACGTTGGGTCCGCGCACGCACACCTCGCCGACCTCGCCCCCCGGCAGGGGGCGGTCGTCGTCGTCGACGATCGCGACGTCGACTCCCGGGATGGGCTGGCCGACCGAGCCCAGCCGGCGCTCGCCCGAATAGCGATGGGCCGACACCACCGGCGAGGCCTCGGTCAGGCCGTAGCCCTCCAGGAGGCGACCCCCGAAGCGCTTCTCGAAGGGCTCCACGATCTCCACGGGGAGCGGAGCGGCGCCCGAGCCCCAGAGCTTCATCGAGGACGTGTCGAAGCGGTCGGCGTCGGCGAAGTTCAGGAGATAGACGAACATGGTCGGCACGCCCGCCATCTGCTGGACGCGGTAGCGCTGGATCGTCTCGAGCACCAGCTCGGGGTTGAACCAGCGGAGCAACACCCCGCGCGTGCCGAGGATGTGGCCCGCGTTCATCAGCGTGAGCCCGTAGGAGTGGGACAGCGGCAGGACGGCCAGCGACCACTGCGTACGGTCGAGCTCGTACAGGCTCGCCGCCGAGCGCGCGTTGGAGAGCAGGTTCGCGTGGGACAGCGCCACGCCCTTGGGCTGTCCCGTCGTGCCCGCCGTGTACAGAATGACGGCGAGGTCATCGGGCCGCCGATCGACGGTCGCGAACGCGTCGGTCTCGGGCGCCAGCAGCTCGTCCCACCCCAGCGTGCCGCTCGCCCCGCTCCCGACGAGGACGATCCGGCCCGGCCAGCCCTCGGCCTTCCACGCCAGATCCGGCGAGGTGAGCAGGAGCTTGGCGCCCGAGTGCTCGAGAATGTGTCGGATCTCCTCGGGGCCGAGCAGGAACACGACGGGGACGATCACGGCGCCGAGCTTGAGAATCCCGGCGTAGGCCTGCAGGACCTCCGGGCCATTGGGCAACAGGACGACCACGCGGTCGTCCGCGCCGAGGCCCAGCCGGCGCAGCGCATTGGCCAGCCGATTCGCCGCCCGCTGCTGCTCGACGTTGGTCACCTCGCGGCCCTCGAAGGCCAGCGTGACGTGCTCGCCGTACGTCCGGACGCTGTCCTCGCCGAGCGTCGCCAGGTTCACGGAGCCGTTCCGCGGCGGGATCTCGCCATGGCGCCGCGCAGTCTATCATCGTCGAGCGTCGCGGCGAGCCGGTCCGCGCGCTCGACCAGCCTCGCCGCGCGCATGTGCAGGAAGACCTCGCGTGCCACGGCGAGCTCGTTCGCCGCGGCCTCGGCCTTTCCCAGGTCGGCGAGGATCTCGGCCAGCGCCAGCCGCGTGCGGGCCAGCTGTATGGTCGCTCCGCACGTGGTGAACGTGTCGATGGCCCGCCGCGCCGAGCTCTCGGCGTCGGGCAGCCGGCCGAGCGCGCGCGCGACGCGCGCCTCCGCCCGCTCGATGTAGCCCGCGCCGACCAGCCATCCGGCTCCCGCCGCCGTCGCTCGCGCCCGCGCCGTCAGCTCCTGCGCATGCGCGACGTCACCCCTCGACAGATAGGCTTCGGCGAGCAGGGCGATGAACCAGCTGCCGATCTGGCGATTGCGATAGCCGCCGGCGCTGCCGAGCACTCCGAACTCGGCGACCGCCTCCTCCAGGCGCGCGATGGCCTGGGCGGCGTCGCCCGCTTCGAGGGACGCGATCCCGTCGTAGCCGCGGGTGATCGCGCGCGTCACGGGATCCACGGCGAGCGCGACGCCGTGGCCGGTGGCCGCCAGCGCCGCCTCGGTCTCGCCCATGACCGTGTACACGCGGCCCGCGATCGCCGCCGCGTACGCCTGCAGGCGGCGCTCCCCGATCGATTCGCCGAGGTCGCGAAGGCGCTCGGTCAGCTCGAGGGCGGGCCCGAAGTCTCCGACGTGCAGGAGAAGGAGCGCCAGTGTCCACAGGGCCTGGCCGAGCCACCACCGTTCGTCCGTGCGCTCCAGCAGGGCGACGGCCTGGCGTCCGTGCGCGATGCCTTCCCGCTGGGGGCCGATGACGTACGTCTCGCGGGCCAGCTCGTAACTGGCCTTGCCCATGGTGATCTCGTCGCCGCTGCGCGCCGCCTCCTCGAGCGCGCGCTTGGCATGCCGATAGGCGGCTTCGGACTCGCCGAGGTTGCCGTGGGCGTAGGCGAGCCAGAAGTAGTGCACGCCCGTCAGCTGCGGGTCGCGCAGGCCGAGCACCACGGCTTCGTGCTCGAGCAGCAGGTCGCGGGCATCCGCGGAGCGGCCTTGCAGGGAGAGCACGTGCGCGAGCCGGTAGATCACGTCGAGGCGCGATCGGCCGCGTGCGGCCGACGGCAAGCGGTCGGTGTACGCGAGCGCGCCGTGCAGGATCCGCACCGCCTCGTCCAGCGCGTAGCTGCGCGCGACCTTGTCGGCGAGCCGCACCGTGTAGGCGAGCGCGCGCGCCGGTTCGTCGGCCCGCGCGAAGTGATAGGCGAGCCGGTCGTACAGCTCGTCGAGCTGTCCCGCGTACACCGTCTCCAGCGCGTCTCCGATCGCCGCGTGGATCGTCTGGCGCCGCGGGCCGAGCAGCGCGTGATAGACCGCCTGTCGGATGCGCTCGTGGGTGAAGTCGAAGCGCTCGCCCACCGCGTCCACGATGTGCCGTCGCACCAGCTCTTCGAGGGCCTCGGCGGTCTCCCGGCGGCCCAGGCCCGCCGCCCGCTGCAGGACGCCGAACTCGAAGTCCCGCGTGAAGGCGGCCGCCACCCGCGCGAGGTCCTGCGCGGGCGCGCTCAGCCGGTCGAGCCTCGCGGCGATCATGTCGCGGACGCGCTGGGGCAGGGCCCCGTCGCCGGCGACGGGAAGCCGGCCGTCGCGCCACGCCCGCATCGTCTCGACGATCACGAAGGGGCTGCCCTCGCTGAGCCGCCACACCGTGCGGATCGTGTCGGCCAGACGCGCATCGGGCTTGCCGGCCCGCCACAGCGCGCGCACGAGCTCCGCGGTGGCGGCCTCGGAGAGGCCGCCGAGTGCCTGCTGCTGGAAGTGCGCCAGGACCGTCAGCTCGCCGAGCGTCCGCCGCCAGGCCGGCGTTTCGTCGCCCTCCCGCAGCGTGCCGAGCAGCAGCACCGGGCGATCGGAGAGCCCGCGGGCCACGAACGAGAGCAGCCGCAGCGTCATGTCGTCGGCCCAGTGCAGATCCTCGAGAATCAGCACGAGCGGTCCCGCGTGCGTGAGCTCCGCGATCAGCGCATCGAGCGCCTCGAACAGGCGCACGTGACTCTCCGCGGTGATCGCCGGCGGCACGTCGTTGCCGCCGAGCTCCGGGAACAGCCGCGCCAGCTCGGCGCGCACGACGCCCGATCTCGTGTCACCCGCGGCCAGCGAGCTCACGACGCGGCCGCTCCTGAGCGCATCCATCCACGGCCGGAACGGCAAGACCTGATCGCTCTCGTAGGCATGCCCGAGCAAGACGCGGGCGCCGTCGCTGGTGGCCATCGTCGCCAGCTCCTCGACGAGCCGGCTCTTGCCGATACCGGGCTCGCCCGTGATGACGACGATACGGCCGCGCCCCCCGCGCGCGGCCCGCAGGTGCTGACCGAGGCCGGCCAGCTCCGGGCCGCGACCGATGAGCGGAGCTTCGGCACTCGCCCGCGCCCGCGCCGACCCCGACGCGGACAGGCCGCGCCGGGCGTGCGATGGCCCCGTGCGCTGGAGGATCTCCAGGTAGAGGCGCTTGGTCTCGTCCTCGGGCTCGACGCCGAGCTCCCGCTGCTGCGCCGCGACGCAGGCCTGATACTGGCGCAACGCCGCCGCGCGCCGGCCCTGCTGCGCATACAGCCGCATGAGCGTGCGATGCACGTCCTCCTGCAGCGGATCGAGCGCGAGGAGGCGGGAGGCCACGTGGATGGCCGCCTCGCGTCGTCCCTTCCGGCCGTGCCCTGCGAGCACGCGCCGGAGCGCGGCCAGCGCCAGCTCGTGCACGCGGGCGCGCTCCGCCTCGAGCCACTCCTCGAACGCCGGCGCCGCGATGCGAAACCCGTCGAGGAGTGGGCCCTGATAGAGCGCCACCGCCGACTCGAGCGCCGCCGCCGTGCCGCGGCGCACGAGACGCTCGAGCTCCACCACGTCGATCGTGATCGCGGCCGGGTTCAGCGTGATCGTGTCGCCCTGGACGATGAGCGCCGGACGCCGACCGACGCCGAGCGCCCGACGGAGCCGCACCATGGTCTGCCGCAGGCTCTGCCGCGCTTGCTTCTCGCCGGTGTCGCCCCACAGCAGATGCATCAGCGTCTCGCGGGCATGGGCGCGACCGGCCCGGAGGGCGAGATACGCGAGGAGGGCCTGCGCCTTGCGCACGGGCAACGACCGTGGCCGCGTCTCGGTCCGGAGCACGAAGCCGCCCAGGAGCCGCAGGCTCAGATCCGGCATGGCGCGTGTCCTCCGGATAGCATTCGGCGAACGACAGGTCAAGCCGATCGCGCCCGCGTTCACGCGGCGATCACGCGCCGGTCACGCGCGCGCGAGATGCTGGCGGCGTTCGAACGTTCCGCTCCGGAGTGAGAGGAGGATTCATGGACGACCGCCGCTACGTCTTGATCGAGTCTCGTGATCCCTTCGACTCGGCCGACACCTGGTTCGTCGCGGACACCGCGACGGCGCTCCGCGCCCGCGGGCGCGCCGTCACGGTCTTTCTCGTGCAGAACGGCGTGCTGGCGAGCCGGGCCGGTGTGCGCCTCTCGCACGTGCCGCGCCTGGCCGAGGCCGGTGTCACCGTGCTCGCCGACGACTTCTCGCTGCGGGAGCGCGGCATCGAGCCCTCCGAGCTGACGGGCGGGGCCCAGGAAGCCCCGATCGACAGGCTCGTCGATCTCGTGATGCGGCCCGGCGCGATCACGATCTGGCACTGACAGCCCACGAGGAGGACACCATGGCCGAGACCCTGACCATCGCCATCATGGACGCCCCGTACGAGGCGGCCGCGTCCACCACCGCCTTCCGCATCATCGCCTCCGCCCTCGGCAAGGGGTTCAACGTCAACGTCTTCGCCTACGAGGGTGCGGTCGCGCTGACGATGAGGGATCAGGCACCGCACGCCAATCCGGTCAAAGGCACCACGGTGGAGCAGGAGGATCACCCGACCACGAAGGACCTCGTGGCGGCCCTGTTCGAGCTGGGCCGGGGCGAAGCGAAGCTCACGTGGGTGAACTGCGGGCTCTGCGTCGACGAGCGCGGCGCCAGCAACTGGATCGACGGCGTGCGACGTGGCGGCCCCGCCGACTTCCACAAGATGGCGGTGGAATCGACGAAGACGCTGGTCATTCCCACCAAGTGAGAGGAGAAGGAGCATGCGCATCCTCAACATCGTCGAGACCGCGTACCGCGCCACCCTCGAGGAGCAGGACGACACGGTGCTCTGGCTGAGCCGGGCGCTCCAGAACGCCGGTGCCGATCTGACCGTCCTGCTTCGTGGCAACGCCGTAAACTATGTCGTCGGCCAGACGTGCCCCGTCCTGACCATCGGACGCGCGCGCATCAAGCACCCCGCGGAGCCCAACGTGGATCTGGCCAGGCTCCAGGACAAGGGGGCCCGGATCTTCGTCGTCCAGGAGGATCTCGACGAGCGTGGCATCGACAAGCAGCGCTGCCTGGCGGTGGCGGAACGGATCGGCCGGACCGACGTCGCCGAGCTCCTGGAGACGCACGACCAGATCTGGCACTGGTGAGGGCGCGGAGCCACGGCGGAAACGACTCGACAGCCGAGGGTAAATCGTCAACAATTCCCCCACACCGCAGCCGGAGGGGCACCCATGAGCACGATGACACGGAGACGATTTCTTCGGACGTCGGCAGGAGGGCTCGGGCTGGGAGCGCTGGCCGCCGGCTGCGCGGCGCCGATGACGGGCGACATTGCCCCCAAGTCGGGCCGCCGCGTCGTCGTGATCGGCGGCGGCTGGGGCGGGGCGAGCGCGGCGAAGTATCTGCGCCTGAGCGACCCCTCCATCGAAGTGGTGCTGCTGGAGCCGAGCGAGCGGTTCGTCTCGTGCCCGTTCAGCAACCTCGTGCTGAGCGGCGTGCGCACGATGGAGAGCATCACCCGCGACTATCAGGGGCTGCGTCGTCACGGGGTCAAGCTGATGCACCGCGAGGCGACGGCGATCGAGCCGGACACCAAGCGCGTCCGCATCGGCGAAGGGTATCTGCAGTACGACCGGCTCATCGTGGCGCCGGGCATCGAGTTCCAGTGGGAGCAGGTCGAGGGGCTGGCCCAGGCCAAGGACACCGTGCTCCACGCGTGGAAAGCGGGCCCCCAGACGGTGGAGCTGGCCAAGCAGCTGCAGTCGATCGCGGACGGCGGCGTCTTCGTGCTCACCGTGCCCCCCGTCGCCTACCGCTGCCCGCCCGGGCCCTACGAGCGCGCCTGCCAGGTCGCCTGGTATCTCAAGACCAAGAAGCCGCGCTCGAAGCTGATCGTGCTCGACGCCAACCAGAACGTCGTGTCGAAGACCGGGCTCTTCCGGGGCGTGTGGGCCAAGGACTACCCGAACCTGGACTACCGGCCGTCGAGCAAGGTCGTGAAGGTCGATCCCGGCACGCGCGAGGTCCAGACGGAGATCGGCGACAAGGTGAAGTACGACGTCCTGAATCTGATCCCGCCGCAACGGGCCGGCACCATCGCCGTCCAGGCCGATCTGGTGGGCGCCGACAAGCGATGGTGCGAGGTGAACCACCTCACGTACGAATCGGTCAAGGCCAAGGACGTCCACGTCATCGGCGACTCGACGATCGGCTTGCCGGTGCCGAAGTCCGGCAACGTCGCCAACAACATGGGCAAGGTGTGCGCGGTCGCCGTCGCGCACCTGCTCGCCGGCAAGCAGCCGCCGCCCATGGCGCCCGGGAACACCTGCTACAGCTGGGTCAACGACCGTGAGGCGATCGCCGTGGTCAACTCCTACCGGATCGCCGACGGCAAGGTCGTGCAGATCGAGCAGAAGCTCACCCCCGGGCCGAGTGCCCAGTGGGGGCAGAACGCGGTCGGCTGGGCCACCAGTATCTGGAACGACATGCTGGCGTAGCGGATCACGAGAGGAGAACGTCATGCACATCCTGCTCGCTCTGCTCCTCGTCCTCGTCGCGGCGAGCGCAGCCGTCGCGGGTCCGCTCGATGCGCCCGGGGCCACCAAGGCCCTGACCTGTAGCGCCTGTCACGGCATGGCGGGGCAGAGCCCATCGAGCTCGATGCCCATCATCGCGGGCATCCTGCCCGCGTACTTCAAGAAGTCCATCGAGGACTACGCCACCGGCAAGCGGCCGTCGCCCGAGATGGAGCCGTACGCGAAGATGGTCCGCGCCCTGGGCGTGGATGACGTCGGCGCCTACTTCGCGGCGCAGACGCGCCAGCCCACCACCATCCCCGCGGATGCCGCCGCGGCCGCGCGCGGGAAGGCCGCAGCCGCCCAGTGCGCGGTCTGCCATGGCCCCGACGGCCGCGGTGACCCCGCCAAGATCATTCCCGATCTGCGCGGCCAGCCCGCGGGGTATCTGCAGCGGCAGATGCTCGCCTTCAAGGCGGACACGCGCAGCCCCGGCGACGCGAACCTCAAGGCGCTCAAGGCGCTCATGAAGACGATTCCCGACGAGACGCTCGGAGACCTGGCGGCGTACTTCAGCAGCGTGAGGTAGGTCGGATCGGCGGATGACGGCCGTCGCGGCAGCCGAGCTCGTCGGCCTCGGCGTCGCCATCGGCGCCTTCGGGACGCTCATCGGCGCGGGCGGCGGCTTCCTGCTCGTGCCGCTGCTGCTCCTGCTCTATCACTTCTCGCATCCCACCGCCGTCGGCACGTCGCTGGCCCTCGTCTTCCTCAACGCCGCGTCGGGGACGGTGGCGTATCTGCGGCAGCGGCGAGTCGACCTGTCGCTGGGGGGCAAGTTCGCCGCGGCGACGATCCCCGGTGCCGTCGCCGGCGCGTTCGTGTCACGCTCGCTGTCCACCTCGACCTTCAGCCTGACCTTCGGCGTCATCCTCCTCGGGATCGCCGTCGTGCTGGCCTGGGGCCGGACGATGGCGCCGTCGCGGCGCGCGGACCTGCGGCGCGTGGTCGACGTCGGCGGGCAGGCAAATGCATATGCCGTCG
>WNGF01000163.1_pt1 | contig 90141 bp, 86 predicted proteins | sample 5400641 | NCBI WGS metagenome assembly WNGF01 (sample SAMN13153371, study PRJNA577476) | soil metagenome | isolation source: 80 cm soil or saprolite under grassland replicate 2 | place: USA:California | collected 2016-06-15 | reverse complement strand
GACATCACTGTAGACCTCGCACGAGAGGCACTCAGAGACAAGCTACACCTTACCGAAGGCAATCCCACAGATACACTCAACAGTCTCACAATCTCCACAATTCAGAACACCGTCGCTAAAGAATGGGGAGTCACAGCTGAAGGCCTACGTTCAAAGACTAGGACAAAGACCCTCACCATACCACGACAGATCGCCATGTTCCTAACTCGAGACCTCCTCGGAACCCAGCTCGTGGAAATCGGCAGCGCATTCGGAGGGCGAGACCACTCTACTGTAATCCACAGCATCGACAGAGTCACAACAACAATCCAAGCCGACCCAATGTTCAAAACACGAGTCACAAGACTCCGTTCTATGTTAGAATCACTACGCCCGTAACAAACCAAACCATATCCCAACAACCACAAACACCACAGCACAGACAATCCACATCACATACCAATAGCGAACTCTACACAGAATCAATAGCTTACCCGCGTTATCGACAGGCTAACAGAGCCCTACGACTACTACTAAGCTTTTAGGACCTTATCCTAGAACAGCAGTAGAGCACCAACCAACGATTGAAAGGGACACTACCTGGATGCGCCTGACGATCTCTCGCGAGAAGCTGCAAGAAGGGCTAGCTGCCGTGGCGGCAAGTGTCCCGGCGAAGACTACATTGCCGGTCCTGGCAAATATCTTGGTCGAGACGACGGAGAAGGGGATCCGGCTTTCAGGGACCGATCTTGATATTGCTGTAACGACGGAAGTAACAGCTGACGTTGAGACGTCCGGAGCAGTGACGATTCCTGCGAGGAAGCTGAGTGAGATTGCACGCGAGTTGCCGCCATCGCCGGTAAAGATTGCTGCAGTTGGTGAGCAACGGATTACGCTTGAGTGTGGGCGCTCGCGGTTTAAGCTTTTGGGCCTGCCGCGGGACGAATTCCCAACGTTCCCCTCAGTGCGGTTCAACGAGGGTTGGCGGATTAAATCAGGCGAGCTACAAAAGGTTATTTCGCATACGGCGTTTGCGGTATCAACAGAGGAGAGCCGGCCGATCCTCAATGGGGTTCTTTGGGAGCTCCGACCGGACCGTATGGCGATGGTCGCGACGAATGGGCATCGGTTGGCGAAGATGGAGGTGCCAATTGATGCAGAAGCTGACCGCTCTAGTGATTTGATTGTGCCACCAAAAGCGCTTGGAGAAGTGCGTCGGTTATTTCCTGCCGAGGAAGAGCTGGAAGTTGCAAGAGGGGAGAATCACATTGGGTTTCGGTCACCGCTGACGGCGGTTTTTTCGCGGCTGATTGAGGGGCCTTATCCGAATTACGACCAGGTGATTCCCCGAGATAATGACCGCGTGGCGGTTGCGGATAAAGCAGCTTTGATTGGTGCGCTGAAGCGGATGTCGGTTGTTGCGTCTGACCAAACGCACCGGATTCGTCTGTCGTTTAATTCAGGTATGCTGAAGTTCAGTGTTCAGACACCTGACTTGGGTGAGGCTCAGGATGAACTACCGATTCGGTATGAAGGGGATCAGCTCGACATTGGATTCAATGCGAGCTATCTGCTTGAGATCTTGCGCTATATCCCGACTGATGAGGTGAAGCTGACATTCAAAGCTCCCGAACGTGCGGCAACACTGGAGCCTGAAGGTTGGGCGGATCCGGCAAGCTATCTCTGTCTGGTAATGCCCCTGCGGCTTGTTGATTAGCGAATTAAGGAGACTCTCTCTCCGGTTTGCTGGCTGAAGGTGTGGTCACTTCCTGAAGTCCGGATGATGACCGTACTCGAGTGCTGATAGTCAGAGGTTATTAATAATCCGGTTCTGATATCGAGGAATAAGCTAGCCCCTCCCTCTCCTCGACTCTCGATTGAAACTTGATGCTCTCCTTGGATTCCTTGGCCAATTGCTTGGGTGGAGTCTGAGCGCTCTATGAGCACTACTTGTTGGCCTAGTTTTGTTGTCTCTCCAGCAACTCGGTAGTGCCGGATCAGAAAGAGTTCAATTGGGATTGAACCCTGACAGACTTGGAGGTTTGTTGAGTCTCTCCAGCTCATGCCGATTTGTACCGTGCTTGGTATCGAGTCCAGTAGTAGCTTGACTCGAGTTAGCCAGGTGTCTGTCAATCCACTGCATGGAATTTCTGCGGAGGTTAGAGCGCTGGGGTGGAGATCTATACCGGCTTGGCTGATGCTGCCGGCGAACGTAACGGGTGTTGGTAGTGACAGAACGGGTGTGGCGTTTTCACGGATCCCTGTATATGTCGCTGCTTGGTTGAGAATGCCTGAGATGTTTAAGCCGGCGGTGTCTATAGCCAGCGAGAAGCTCATTGAGACGGTAATAGTATCGCGAAGCTGGGAAGTATCAGGTTCTGTGCGAATTGTTGTTGTACTGACTAGGTGATATGACATTGTGGTGGAGCCTCTGTGAAAGCTCCACTTGGCTGTGTGTGCTGCTATGGCATGTTCGTTTGGAGCAGCCTCGGCTGGCGTATTGCTTGGGAATGGTGGTCCGGCTGCCCGTGGGCCCCTAGCGCATGATGTGGTGGCCGCAGCGACTAGTAGAGATGCAATTGCACAGGTCTTGTTTACTCCTGTCAGTTGGAAATAGCATAGCCCCCTGCGGTTTTCGCGTAGGGGGCTATCTGGACCAGGTAATCGGTCTATAAGCCGGGTTCTGTTCGATGGTGTTTCCATCGTGACGATCATTTCTCTCGGAGAGCAATCGCTTGCTCCCTCTAGCGGCCTACCCGCGGCGTCTTTATCGAGGTGGCATCTCTCGCCGCTTGCTTGGCCTTGCTCCAGCTGGGGTTTGCCGTGCCATCCGTGTTGCCACGGATGCGGTGGGCTCTTACCCCACCGTTTCACCCTTACCGCCCGTTGTCTCGTGGCGGCGGTCTGATTTCTGTGGCACTTTCCGTCATTACGGACATTCCGTAATGCCCAGGTGTTATCTGGCAGCTCTGCCCACGGAGCCCGGACTTTCCTCGAATTAGTATCAAATCGCCACCAACAAGCCGGTCTCGATTTGCTACTGATGCGCGATCGCCCGACCGATTGCATTGATCACTAGAAATATACACTCCAGTGGTGCGAGAGCTCCTAGGTGGTATCGAGTTGGGTGGTCCTGTTGGATCACTGCTGACGGGCGTCTGACGTAGCTCCTCTATAATCCCGTTGCCAAGCTACTGATCAATTTCTACGGGAGATGTCCAATGGCAACTCTGATCAAGACTCCGTCTCTACCTCCGATTCCGGTTTCAACGATCCTTACGCCGAATGAGCGGATCCGTGTGGATGCGGCAGCTCAAGGCCTCTATTCAGCACTTCATCGGGAATCACTTGATGAGGTTCTTGCTGATCTTCGGGAGCGACGCGCTGGAGCTGTACTGCTTTCAGTAGCGCGGTATGGAGCCCAGAGTAGTGTACGGATGGCAGCAATGGTGCGTGAATTTCCGCGGATTCCCGCGATGGCCCTGTTAACCGAGACGCAGTATACGACACCGCAGTCAGCACTTGCTCTTGGTCAGCTCGGTGTGCGAATTCTTATTGACGCTCGCCAACCTTCTGGATGGCAGACCCTTCGGGAGATTTTGACTGCTGAGCGCGCGAGTGATCTCCAACGTACTGCGCTTGGCTACCTCAATGCGGACCTCAATGGTGCTCCTCTCGATTGCTGGCGGTTTTTCGAGCTTCTCTTCAGCTACTCACCGCGTGTGCATACAGTCCGGCAGCTTTCCCGCCAGCTCTGTATTCTGCCGAGTACTTTGATGAGCAGATTTTTTCGTGCGCATCTTCCGCCTCCAAAGCGGTATTTGGCTCTCGCTCGTCTGATTCGAGCGGCAAGGCTGTTTGAGAATCCAGGACTTTCGGTTGCGAGTGTGGCTAACTATCTGGACTACTCATCGCCGCAGAGCTTTGGGAGGCACGTTCGGACGGTTATGCAAATGTCGCCCGTAGCCTTTCGTGAGAAGTACGACGGTGCGGGAATGCTGCAGTATTTCAGGGAAGAGCTTGTTTTGCCATATCTCCTGATCCTTCGAGGGTTTCGTCCTGCGGCTACCTACCCGAGCTGGATCAAGCGTCGGAAGGACCTCGAGGAACGATCTATCATCTAGCTGCTCGATGTTTTTCTGCTTGTGACAACCTCCTTCAGAGTACAAAGGGCAAGCACCCTGTACCCCTGATCCTCAATGGTCATGCGGCCCCCCTCCTCTCGATCGAGGACAGCGAGAACGCCTTCGATCAGGCCACCGGCATGCTTGACCTCGTCGATGGCGCGCCTTGCGGAGTCACCCGTTGTAATCACGTCCTCGATGATTGCTACGTGGTCTCCTGGGTAGAACGGCCCTTCGATGAGCTTTCCCGTGCCATGCTCCTTGGGTTTCTTCCTGACCGTGAAGGCCCTAATGGGGTGAGTTGAATCGGCGCTGGCATATGCTATTGCGTAGGCAACGGGATCTGCGCCCAACGTCAGTCCGCCCACGCTATCAACTAGCCAACCTGCATCTTTCATTTCCTGAAGTGCTAAAGCGCCGATTATTGATAGCCCTTGTGGGCTCATTGTTGTCAGTCGTGCATCCACGTAGATGTTCGAAGTTCGTCCAGAAGCAAGAGTAAATGTTCCGCGTTTCACCGAGACATCAGCCAACTGTTGAATAAGATGCTCGCGCTTGATCATTCTCTGAGCCATTATCTGCGCCGGTACGGGACTCGATGATAGAGCCCTGTCCTAACTGTGGCAGGGAGTAATTGCCGGATGCAGCCAGTAGTATACCTGCTAGCGGTTGGCGTATTTGCGGTTCTTGCGCTTCTTCTGCAACACGAGCGTCGCCAGGCCCGCAAGCTTGCCGAGCGTTCAAGGGAGCTGGAGCGCCTCTCATCCGAGCTGCTTCGTGCTAACCGGATGAAGAATGAGTTCCTCGCCAGCGTTTCGCATGAGTTGCGCACACCGCTCAATGCTATCGTTGGATTCGTTGACCTTCTGCGTGAAGGTGTCTATGGGGAGCTAGCACCGCGACAGGTCAAACCGGTTGAGAGGATAGAGGCCTCGGCCAACCATTTGCGCCATCTTGTCGATCAGATCCTAGACCTTGCAAAGATCGCTGCTGGAAGACTCGATGTTCATCCAGAGTTGCTCGAGATCCGGCCATTCATTCTTGATGTAGCAAGTGAAGTGGAATCACTCGTAAGTGAGAAAGGTCTTTCTCTCTCACTGACGATGGGTAGTTCCCTTCCGCGTATCCGCACTGATCCGACGCATCTGCGGCAAATTCTGGTCAATCTCATCGGCAACGCCGTTAAATACACAGCTACTGGAACCATTGTTGTGCGTACCCGCTCCGTCCCCCGGGCTGAGGCTCTATCACTTGGGTTACCGGATGGCTCACGGGCAAATGCGCGAAGCGATCTTTGGCTTGCCGTACAAGTCGTAGATCAGGGAGTTGGAATTGCTGCCATGGATCAAAGCAGGATCTTTGAGGAATTTGAGCAAGCTGATCCTGGCTCGCGAACAGATTCCCCAAGTCGAGGTACAGGCCTAGGATTGGCGATCTCGCGACGCTTGGCGCGACTACTCGGGGGTGATATCTCGGTTGCGAGTGAAGTCGGAAGAGGGTCGACGTTCACGTTATGGCTGCCGATTCTTGATATAAGCCTAGCTCCCTCGGCGGAGGATTCCTCGAACGCGCGAGAATAGCCCGCTACCCGTGTCGGCATCAGCAACAGGGCCTGTCGTAGTTGTTTCAATCGCCCCCGGTGCATTCTTCACAGCGTCATCAAACGTGCTGGCGAAGTCGATGACTGAGGGATAGCGAGCTGCGGGATCCTTGGATAATGCCCGCATCGTCACCGATTCAACCATGGGACTGAATCTGAGGCGCTCCTTGGCCGAGTTAAGGGGGACTGGCGGTACGGTAAGAAGCTGGGTGAACATTTCCCTAGGTGCCTTCGCGGTATACGGCAAGCACCGGGTGAGCAGATAGTAGGCAATTGTTGCCAGGCTGTATTGGTCTGCAGCGGGGCCAACAAGCTCTCCTGAGAGTGCTTCGGGGGCTACGTACATAAGCGAGCCCACGAAGAAGCCGGCACGTGTGAGGCGTTCGTCGGCTGAGCTTTGCGTGTCCGTTGCAATTCCGAAATCGAGCAGCTTTACCTGCTTTGTACCCGGGTTGTACATCACGTTTTCTGGCTTTAAATCCCGGTGGACGACATTTGCTTGGTGGGCTGCGTGTACGGCGGCTCCGATCTGAGATATGATGCCGGCGACTTCCTCAGGCGGCATCGGCGCGTACTGTCGTGCGTATCGCTCGAGTAGCTGACCCTCGGCCCACTCGATTGCGAGGAAGTGGAGCCCGCTGTCGGATTCGCCGATTTCGATCGTGCGGACGACATTCGGATGCTGAACCCGTGATCCGAACTGAGCTTCGCGTACGAAACGTGCGATCGCCGTGCGATCGTTTCTGAGTTTTTCCCTTAATACCTTCAGCGCAACTGTGCCGTGACTGGGGTGTGAAGCCCTGTAGACTGCCGAAGTCCCTCCTTCGCCGACCTCACTCTCGATCGTATACCCGGCTATCTTTGAGCCCACCAAGCTTTGCTCTGGCACGGGGGCGAAGGTAATAGAAACCGATTACTGCTGGTAGGGTATGTAGTGCCGATGGGGTATCTAGTAATCATATGCTGATCAATAATCGCTTCACGGCACTCTGCAGCCTTCTCGTCCTGGCGAGCTGCGCCAGATCTTCGCAGACCAACAGGCCAATCCTTTCCGCGGCGTCACCAATTGCGGTGCAGCCCCCGCCGGATCCGAGCGCTGTATATCATCAGATGGGCCTGATCGCGACGGGAAATCCGCTTCCCTTCGTCGGCAAGATTGCATACTTCGCGACAGTCACGCCCGATACGACCATCCTGCTGGCGAGTATTTCGATTCCCAATCGTGCGCTCAGCTTCATACGAGAGGGAGATACCTATCGGGCACCGTATGAAGTGCATCTGGCGGTGACCCAGGATGGAAAAGAAGCTGGAGCCGTACACGCGATGGAGATCGTCCGTGTCGCGACGTTCAAGGAGATCAATCGAAGCGACGAAAGCGTGATCTTCCAGCATTTCTTTCGCGTCAGTCCGGGCACCTACAATATTCTTTTTCAGGTGCGAGATGTAGGAAGCTCGCGTATGGCTGAGGAGGGTGGTCTTATCACCGTTCCTCGAATTTTGCCGGGGCATCTCTCGACACCGGTCCTCGTTTACCAGGCGAGCTTACGTTCTGGTCTGGATTCGGTGCCGCGACTGCTTGCGAGTCCGAGGTCGAGTGCGGTGTTTGGTCTCGACAGCTCGATCTCGGTCTATCTCGAAGGTTATGGACAGGGGGCGCGATTACCCGTGTCGTTCGTCGTTCAGAATGACCGCGGTGTTGTCACGTCTCGCGATACCGTTGTTCTTCAGCGTCGCGGAAACCTTCTTGGCGGTGCGGTGTCGATTCCGGTTTCGCGCGTAGGGATTGGAATTGCAAACGTGACTTTCACCCGGTCTGACGCAACCGATACGGTGCGAGCGCCAGTGTTCATCAGCTTTGGGGACGGCATTCCGCTTCTCACCTACGATGAGATGCTGTCACAGCTGCGGTACTATGCTGCTCCCGATCGGATCCGCACCCTCCGTGATGCGCCACCGGAAAAACGCGGTACCGTGTGGGGTGATTTCCTCCGGTCTAGTGATCCTGCACCATCAACGCCGGAACATGAAGGACTACAGGCGTACTTCGCCCGGGTGGCACAGGCGAATCTTCGATTCAGGGAGGAGAATAGCAGAAGCGGATGGCTGTCCGATCGTGGCAAGGTCTTCGTTGCATTCGGTGAGCCTGATCAAATTTTCGAGCAAACCACGAGTGGAGCACTGAGCTCGACGTCAATCACGCAACGAGGACGTGTGCAATACTGGGAGTACAGTCAATACCGGTTACGCCTGGTTTTCTATGATGAAACGGGCCTAGGCCGCTGGCGTCTCACGCCCGCAAGCGAGTCCGAATTTCTCAACGTAAACGCACGTATCATGGTTCATTGATTTGGTGCGGTCTCCAGCGCTTGGTAGCTGCTTGACAAAAAACGAGGGCGATTCTATATAGGCGCGCACTCGACTACAGCTGGAGGCGGCTCCAAATGGCGAGGGGAAAAGTGAAGTGGTTCAATGATGCCAAGGGCTATGGCTTCATTGAACAAGAAGGTGGTGAAGACGTCTTCGTGCACTTCTCGGCGATCTCGATGGACGGCTTCAAGACTCTGGCCGAAGGACAGGAAGTGGAATTCGAAATTGAGTCCGGAAGCAAAGGGCTCCATGCCACCAATGTCCACGCTCATTAACGGCTTCGAGTAGTCAGCGGCAACGACTCAGTTTCCTAAGTGCTCCCGTGTGCAGGCTGCCACACGGGAGCACTTTGTATATTGACTGGATGCAGTTACCAGAGTCGCCACGACTCTTTCTCGTCGACGGATATGCGCTGATATACCGTGCTTTCTATGCGCTCATATCACGTCCGCTGACTACCAGTAAGGGAGAAAACACGTCGGCGGTGTGGGGAATTGCGAACTTCCTCCAGCGATTAATCAACACACACAAGCCGGAATACCTTGGCTGGGTTCACGATTCTGGACTCTCGTTTCGTCATGAGACGTATCCAGCCTATAAGGCTACGCGCGAGAAACTCACCGATGAGCTCCAGGCTGATTTCGATCGGGGCATGGAGCGGATATGTCAGCTTCTCGAGGCTTATCGGATTTCGGTTCTCTCACTTCCCGGGTTCGAAGCTGATGATGTGATTGGGTCACTTGTCCGGCATGCAGCTGAAAGTGGCTTGAATACCGTTGTTGTCTCCGGGGACAAGGATTTCCAGCAGCTAGTCCGTCCTGGAGTCTGGCTTTTGAATCCAGGGCGTGGAGGTCCAGCAGGTGTCGAGGAGCATTGGGTCGGGATCGAGAATGCCAGCGAAAGGCTCGGCGTCCTCCCGCAGTTCGTAACTGATTATCTGGCGCTCGTGGGAGACTCCTCAGACAACGTTCCGGGTGTCCGGGGAATCGGTGAGAAGACTGCTTGCGAACTGGTGAGACAATACGGGGACCTTGAATCCATACTTGCGCACGCTTCTGAGATTCCGAAAAAGCGCCCACGTGAAGCACTGTTGGAGTTTGCCGAGAATGCCCGGCTTTCCAAAGAATTAGTGACTATTCGCGACGATTTGGCTATCGACCTGAATCTCGACTCGCTGAAGCTAAAGGTTCCTGATTCCTCGCGGCTTCGGGATCTATATGTCGAGCTTGAGTTTCACTCCATGGCCAAGGCTGCTGTTCCAGTTCAGGAAGCAGCTGCGATAGTAGAGCGAAAAACACAGTACGTGACAGTCGACACAGTCGATGAAATGAAACGAGTAGTCGAGCGTGCACGGAGTGCTGGCCTGATCGCTGTTGATACTGAAACCGTTGTTGAGCGGGGCATGTCGCAGCCTATAGGTCCGCTTCGTTCCCGTCTGGTTTCGATCTCGATCGCGATTACACCGGGTGAAGCTTGGTATTTCCCGTTCCGCCATGTACCGCAGAGCGATGTGCAAAGTGAGCTGATCATCGACGTACCAGGAGATCGGGCAGCTACGGATGCTCCGTCCGAGCGGGGACTTGTCCGCGGTGGCGACGAGCCTGAACCCTTGTATCGGGCCCGGAGAAAATCCCGTGCTGCCGCATCCCCAGGAGGCATCGCAACGGCAATACTGTCACGGGGCGAGAGCACGCCAGAACCCATCCGGAATCTGCCCCCGCTCGAGAGCGATGAAATGACTCCTCTCCGTGAACTGCTCGCCGATGACAGTGTCAGGAAGACGGCACAGAATGCCAAATACGATGTGGTTGTGCTGCGGAGTGCAGGTGTCAACCTCGGCGGGCTGGATTTTGATACAATGCTCGCGAGTTACGTTCTCGACCCAGGCCGGAGATCGCACGGACTGGACGTCTTAGCTCTCGAGTTTCTGGACCACTCCATGACTTCCTATGCTGATCTCTGTGGCAAGGGCAAGTCAGCAATTCCGTTTGACCAGTGCTCGGTATCTGCAGCCCGTGATTACTCGTGCGAGGATGCGGACATGACGCTTCAGCTTCGCGTGATCTTTGAGCCGCAGTTGGAAACTACAGAAGCTCGTCCTTTGTTCGACAATATCGAAATACCTCTCATCCGGGTTCTGGCGGATATGGAATGGGAGGGCATCTCGATTGATATCCCATGGTTTGAGTCGCTCAAGAAGCGTTTTCGGAGCGAGCGAGAATCCGTCGAGCGGGAGATTTATGCAGCAGCAGGCATGGAGTTCAACATCAATTCCAACCTACAGCTACGAGACGTCTTATTCACGCAGCTTGGGTTACCTGTGCTCAAGAAGACAAGCACTGGCCCTTCAACTGATGCATCGGTTCTGCAGGAGCTTGCTGATGCCGGTCATTTATTGCCCAGCTTGCTAATGGAGTATCGGGAGTTGTCAAAGCTTGAGAGCACTTATCTCGATGCGCTGCCTGCTCTCGTGAATCCTGCCACCGGGCGTCTTCATACCTCCTTCAACCAAACCGTTGCAGCAACAGGTCGCCTGTCGTCGAGTGATCCAAATCTCCAGAATATTCCAATTCGGCGTGAGCTTGGAAAGGACATCCGTCGTGGCTTCATTCCGCGGGAAGGCTGGCTACTTATGGCGGCTGATTATTCGCAAATCGAACTCCGGCTACTCGCACACCTGTCAGGCGACCGTGCTTTCGTAGAAGCATTCAACTCGGGCGGCGACGTTCATCGCCAGACTGCGTCGATAATCTTTGATGTTCCGATCGACAACGTTACCGCTGAGATGCGCTCTCGCGCGAAGACAATCAACTTCGCTACGATATATGGTCAAGGAGCGCACGCCCTCTCCCGACAGCTCAAGATTGAGCATGCGGAAGCGCGCCGATTCATATCCACCTACTTCGAGCGATTTAGCGGAATTCGAAGATACCTCGATGGAATGGTGGAATTTGCTCGCCAAAACGGGTATGTGCAAACTCTCTTCGGCCGCCGGCGATACATCCCGGAGCTACGTGAGCGCAACTTCAATATCAGAGCCTTTGGAGAGCGGACGGCAGCCAATTCTCCTATCCAAGGATCTGCAGCCGATCTCATCAAGATTGCGATGATAAGAATCGCGGACGCGTTTCAAGAGAGAGGGCTTGCTGCAAGAATGCTCCTCCAGGTCCACGACGAGCTTGTTTTTGAGCTCCCGCCCGATGAATTGGCAACTGTGCAGGATGTCGTGCGAGGAGAGATGGAAAACGCTGCAAGACTTTCTGTTCCACTCGTCGTGGATATCGGAACTGGGACCAACTGGATGGAAACGAAGGAATAGATCGACCTATGCAGCCAGTGGGAGCCTTACCGCAGTTGGATGGTCTTTGAAGGCAGCCCAGTATGCCCCAATCGGGAGCGTGATCAGGTATCCAACCGCCCACCAAAAACCAATGAATACCCAAAGCACTGACACCTGTATCGCGTACGAAGCGAGAATCAGAAAAAGTCCGTAGAGGATCGTTAGCATTGCCGGCTCGTCAGGCCCGTGACTCTTTCGTAGTGCGATCTCACGTGCGACCCCAATGACATCGCGATGCGTCAATTCTCCCCAGGCCGCAGCACCATTAATGAGAATTGCCTTTACCGTATTGCGCTTACGCGCTGAATGAACACCAGAGGAATCTCGCAACAGCGGCGGTTTCAATGACACGATGCTAAGCCGACGCTCTAGTTCTGCCGTTAGCCGCTCGACTTCCGGCGACCCTTCACGATCCATCTCGAGAATGTCACCAACCTCGGCGACAACTGAGCTTCCCGGAGCGCCCTTGTTTTCGAAGTTGATTCCAAGCGGGACGATCTGTACGCCGGGTATGTGTTTTACGTCGTGTGCGGCTAGTGCAATTCGTGCAGCTCCGGTTTTGAGTGGGGCCAACTGTGGCTCGCTGTGACTCTTCCCTTCGGGGAAAATCAGCACTGCGCCACACTGCTCGAGGACCTTCAGAATGTCGTCGAATGCCTGGAGATTACGCCCACGATCAACCATGCCTTCACGAGCGTGTTTCAGCTCGTCACTCGTCCGACGTAATGAAACCACGCCCATTACTGAGAAGAGTGCAGCCACGAATCTGTTTTCCCTCAATGTGGCTTTAGCGGTGATTGTGATCTTCCGCGGAACCAGCCATCCAACCACAAGGCAATCGACCAGAGCGTTGTGATGACTTGCGGCCAGGATGATCGGATCTTTCAGCGGGATTCGTTCGAGGCCGTTGATACGGAGGTCGGAATAGAACCAGTGCAGCGCAATTCCAGTTATCCATCGGAGAAGGCCGTAGATCATACTGCTGCTGGCTTCCTCCATTTGTCGGGTACCGGCCACAGCAGTATGAGTGCGCCTAACATTCCTATCGCGACGGTCACGACACCTGCACGATACGCGAGGGCTGTTCCGTATGTGGGCAGCAGGCCATCTACCGTAAACGCCCATATAAAGGGCCCCACTATCGCTGCCGCTCTCGACGAGAGGACCATGAGGCTGAAGAACCTTCCAGCCTCGACATCCGGCACAAGGCTTAGCAAGAGTGGTCGCTCTGCAGTGGGCACTCCTCCGAAGATGAACCCGATCATCGCTCCAACTACCCAGAATGCAGCTCTCGTTGGAACGAGAACCATTGCTATCAAGAGAACGACCCATGCTGTGATGACCATTAACAGCGACCGCTTCGGGCCGATGCTGTCGACTATTCGGCCAATTAGATAGCTCCCGAGAACCGCGGGAAGAGTGAGCACCATGAGAAGTGTTGTCTCCAACCCTTTCTGGAATCCCATTGCCTTCACTGCGTAAAGCGCCATGTATGCGATGATGGTTCCAATGGCATCTTGATAGAGAAAGGAGGCCAGAATGAACCGCAGTGCTCCAGGATGACTCTTGGCGTCTCTTACTGTGTGTGCAACGTCGGCGAAGGCTTTGCGCCACTGTAGGGCGTCCTTGGCCTGCCTTGCATTATGGTCCCGGCAGAAAATAAAGAGAGGCAGTGAGAAGAGGAGAAAAAAGAGCGCTGTCGGGACAAAGGTAGATACCCGTCCAGCATGACTGGTAAATGGAACTAGGCTCTGGAGAGCGTCGATAAACCCTCCCGGTAGCGGGACATTGGGAGCAAGGGCACCGTTGAAGAACGGCATCACCATCAGAATGCCCAGAATTGATCCAACGTAGCCGAGAGCTGTTCCGATTCCCGATAAGCGGCCTTGCTCCGCCTGGGGCACGAGCTCGGGCATCATCGCGTTGTAAAACGGCTGTGCCCCCTGATACGCGTAGTTCGCGAGAATGAATGAGATGATGATTACAATTGCTGCGGTCCCACCGAGGTGATAGTTCGGTATTTGCACAGCACCGTGCACCGCTTCTCCAATCAGTGGAATGCTGGTCTGGCCGATTACTCCCATTGCGAAAGTCGCAGCGCAGGCGGCAACCGTGAACCAGACCACCCAGGGCTTCCGCTTCTGGGTGGCATCTGAAATCGCTCCGAATAGTGGAATTGATAACGCGACCATTGCCGAAGAGATCCCATTCCCGAGCGCGACCATCGTCAATGTTCCGTGAAGGTCGGACACGAGCCACACCGAAAAGAAAAGTGTGGCAATGTTCATCGAGAAAATCGTGTTCGAGAAATCGTAAAGCGCCCAGCTGAACCGCTCTCGAGCCGGAGCCCTCGCTGCGATGATCTCGCCTTCCCGGGTAATGACTGGAGGAGTGTGCGCGGGATGAGTCATTGATCTCCTCTCACGGAATGCGGTGTATGATCGACGTACGAACGACTGTATCGACCTCGGCTCGACGGCCTAACGCTGGCGGCTGCAAATTATTGTGTATGATCGCTCGACGCCGGATTGCAAGTCTGTTGATTCTGGCGTTTGCCGGGATAGCCGGATGTAAGGAGCGCCAAAACGCTCCGGCTCCCGACACGAGTATGGCAACGCCATCTCCACGCGCAGTGATTCCCGCATCGTCTGTGAACCCCGGCTGGGATTCAGCAGCTGGATCGGTATTGCTTCTTCCTGTATCGAACATGCCCTATTCAGTGTCGGTGGTTCTACCTGCACTTACGGACAGCGCGATGGCCAGCGCAAAAAGCTTCGATATCGGAAAGCTGTCGGGCATCGAGGTTGACTTGTTTGGTAAGGCGGGAAAGGTGGGATCAGGCTCACTCGTTGCTCAATCGCAGCACAGTGTTGTTGAAGGCTGTCTCTCTTGGCCCACCGGACAGTTGTCTGGCGCGACCGCGACAAATTGGTGGATCGCTCTCGAAAAGGGACGTGTCGTTGGCATTCCTCTCGATTCTCTGGAGGGCCTAGCTTCGGCAGACTCTGCGGAAATGGCAAAACAGATCGTTCTTGCGGCAACGTCGCTTCCAGCAGCGAGTGATTCGGTCTTTCGCGGAATCCCATTTGCAATCCGGCGCGCGTACCGATTTATGCTTGGCCGTTCAGTTGTGATTCTTAGTGACGTCGTTCGTAAGATCAACGAGGAGGCCAATCCGCGCGAAGAACATCTCGTGCTGATTGTGGAACACCCTTCCGGAGGGTCGTACCATGTTGCCTATCAAAGCAGGAGCTCGGGGCCGGAGGAATCTCTGGTGACTGTCGAAGCTTTGGCGGCAGTGCGATTCATCCAGCGAAATCAGCCGGCGATTTTCATCAGTTCTGAGTATGAGGATGGCGGGCAGGTCGGATTAATCGAGCGCAAGGGAGAAGCGCAGTGGCGTACAGTGTGGCGCAGCGCTTACACTGGGTGCTAATACTCGGCCTACTTGGACGATCGTACCATCAGAGACCCGTTGGTGCTGCGATCCACGCCCAATCAAGAGAAAACCTGTCGGCAACGGATTGAGCGAGAGCTCTCACGCCGAGTGTTTCTGTCGCATAGTGGCCGGCATAGATTATCGCTAATCCACGTTCACCTGCCTCGACTGCTGTCCAGTGTGGACCTTCGCCAACGATCAGTAGCTCGACGCCCGTCTCAAGTGCCTCACTGATCGTTTCCGCAGAAGCGCCAGCACCCGTGCAAATCGCCCAGCTTCTGATCTGCTTCTTGTCCAATCCGATTATGGTAGCCGCACCGCCGTTATCGCGGGAGAACTCCGTCACCCGCCTCATCAGCTCAGCTGCATCGATGTCACAGTATCCGCGAACTCCGATGGCAGTTCCTTTGTAGGGGGCGAATGAATGTGTCGGCTCCAGTCCCAGCTGTTTCGCCAAAAGAACATTGTTGCCAACTACAGGATGACAATCGAGCGGTAAATGCGATGAGTAAACACTGATGTCTTTCTCGATGAGTCGACGCATCCGCTCGCGTGATGCACCGGTGATTGGCGTCAGCCCGCCCCAGAACATTCCATGGTGAACGAGGAGCAAGTCTGCCCCCGTATTGATGACTCCATCCAGAACGCGCGAGGAGAAATCAACCGCCGCCGCGATCTTGTGTACTACGCCACGGTTCTCGAATTGAAGCCCGTTAAGTGCGCCCGGGTAATCCGGCACGCCCTTGTTGTTGAGGAGGTCGTCCAGATGCGCGACGATTTCCTTCAGCGGAACGGCCATCTAACTCTGATTCACCTCGGGCGCATTTATGCGCATTCGTGAATGCGACAAGTAGCAATACGGTTGTTGAAAGGTGCTGGGAATTCGCTCTTCCGAGACAGGGAACCCTTTGTCCTGTAAGGAGTTACGCTAATGTGGATATCACTGTGGACTCGCTGGAACACCCAGCATTTCGAGTAGACGCTCCAGATCATCTAGGGAATAGAAAGTGATTGCAATTGAGCCACCGCCTCCAGATCGAGGGTTGATCGAGACGTCGGTCTGCAGCCGCTTGCGAAGCCTCTCCTCTGATTGCCTGATTTCCAGTGGCTGCTTCGCCGGATCAGATCGCGGCCGTCCTCTTCGTTTCTCCTGTGGTGCGATTTCCATCTGTCGTACGCGGCGTTCTACTTCTCGGGCACTCAGCCCTTCCCTCGCCGCGATTCTGGCAAGTTCGATGATTTGTGCTTCGTCTCGAAGGGCGAGAAGGGGTCGCACATGTCCAGGCGCTAGCGCCCCCTCGCGAACGAGGTCTCGCACCGCGGAGGGCAATTGGAGAAGTCGGAGTGAATTCGCCACCGTCGAGCGATCTTTTCCGACAAGATCTGCAATGCTCTGTTGCGAATGGCTGAAGTCAGAGATCAGGCGCTGATATCCATCTGCTTCCTCTAGTGGATTGAGGTCTTCCCGCTGAAGATTCTCAATCAGCGCAAAGGTCAGCATTTCGCGATCGTCAAGCTCCTTCACGATGGCGCCAATCGATTTCCAGCCTAGCTCGCTTGCTGCGCGGAGGCGTCGCTCTCCTGCGACCAGCTCATAAGAGTTTTCCTGGTTTCGCCGGGGCCGGACCGTTATTGGCTGGAGCAATCCGGACGATTGGAGACTTTCCCTCAGCTCGAGAAGATCTGCAGCGTGGAAACTGCTCCTGGGCTGAAATGGATTGCTCGCTATCTGGGAGACGGGAATCTGCCGAATCGCTTCTCCGGGTGGTTCCGCGACAGCGGCAATCTTCGGTGGGCTGAAGAGGGCATCTAGGCCGCGTCCAAGGCGACGAGTGGGTTTTTCAGGAGGCATCGGCGTGAGCTCCAACGATTGTTCGGCCAATTAATTCTGTCGCCACATCCATATATGCCTTGGCTCCAGCTGAGCCAATGTCATAGAGAATGATCGGCTTTCCGAAGCTGGGTGCTTCGGCAAGGCGCACATTTCGAGGGATAAAATGCTCGAAGACTTTTGAACCGAAGTAATCACGAGCATCTGCAGCTACCTGTCGCGAGAGATTGAGCCGCGAATCGTACATGGTGAGAAGAACGCCGATGATACTGAGATCCGGATTGACGCTCTGTTGGATTCGATGAACGGTGTTCAGAAGCTGTGAGAGGCCCTCGAGAGCGTAATACTCGCACTGGAGCGGAATCAACACTGAATCCGCCGCCGAGAGCATGTTGAGGGTGAGAAGGCCGAGGGAAGGCGGACAGTCAATGAGTACAAAATCGTACTCCGTGAGGAGCGGCTGAATCGACTCACGTGCGACACTCTCCCTATGGTCACGCTCGATTAGCTCTACTTCTGCGCCTGCAAGGTCAGGCGTTGCCGGGATTACGTCGAGCTTTTCCATCCAGATCCCTTGCTGCCGGACCTGGGGCAGCGTGGCCGACCCAATCAATACATCGTACAGGGTTCCTCGAAGCGTAGTGGGATCAATGCCTACTCCGCTGGTGGCGTTTGCCTGGGGATCGCCATCTATGAGGAGTACCCGTTGCTCGGCTGCAGCCAGACTTGCGGCGAGATTCACAGCGGTGGTGGTCTTACCGACACCACCCTTCTGATTTGCTACTGCTATTACGAGCCCCACAGACCCCTGCTTTCGACGGAGTGAAAAATGTACGGGTAAAGTGCTATGGAGGGCAGAGGCAAGACAGTCCTTGTCTGGTTAGCCCCCATTAGCTGGCTGGCCTATTTCCACGTGAAACGGGGGCGAGCCGGATTTTCACGTGAAAATTGTTTCGCTAACGAACTGCCGGAATAAAGGACCAGCGAGTGTTGACGTCTACTGAAACGGTCTGCTCACCCGGATTAATTGGGGTCTCTGGCGCGGAAGCAGCCATATCACGGGCCATCACCATTGGGCGAGGTGGCGGAGAGTAGTAAGCCCCCACGTTGATTTCGATCAAGCTACCTATGGTGCCGCCGCCGGCACGTGCTGCTGCCTCCGCGTCGGCGCGTGCTTTCTGAACAGCGGAGCCGATGGCAGTACGTCGTGCCTCTTCTGTATTCGAAGCATAGAACTGCAGGGACGTGATCATATTGGCTCCCTTGGACAGAGCCGCGTCGATAACTGGCGCAACCAGTGAGAGCTTTCGCACCTCAACCTGAAGAGTATTTGTGACGTTATATCCTATTATAACCGGCTCCCGATTTGGCTCATATCGCTGTTCCGGGTAGACGTTGTAGTTCAGCGTAGACAGCTGATCATTCGGGATACCGAGTGCACGCAGCGCGTCGAAAACTGCCCTTTGCTTTATCGCATTCTCGGCAGCGGCAGCGGCAGCAGTCGAGGCGCGGGTATGCACGCTGATCTGGATGGTTGCTCGATCGGGCGAGACCCGCGTCTCTCCATGGGCAGCAATCGCGATTTGAGGCGCAATTGACGTTGTATTGGCGCCTTGTTGACCGTATAGTGGCGCAACAAATCCTACCAACAGGCCGAAAGTCATTATGCGCATTAGTCACCACTCCGGAAAAGGTTTCAGTCCTATGACGTCCCTGCAACCGGGGCTTGCACAGCATGCCTCTGCGAGGATCCCAATCATGTACTTCAGCCCCGAGTGGATGATCCGATTCCTTCGATCTCGCTGTTAACAGGGGGATGAATGCGATCACTGGTAATGCGGCGGCGCTCTACCTCAATAACGAGATTTTGGAGATCGCTGGGACTCACGCCTGGAATTCGAGATGCGTGAGCTAAAGTTGCGGGACGAATGCGGTCAAGCTTCTGTCGTGCCTCTGAAGAGAGCGACTGCATCATCAGATACGGTAGATCGGTGTCGAGCGAAAAGCCCGCCAATGCCTTTATGCGTGCGGCCTGTATACGCTCGCGCTCGAAGTAGCCGGCGTATTTGATCTCGAGCTCTGCTGTCTCAACCGCTTCGGCAGATAAATCTCCACCAACACCAGCGGCTGCGAAGAGTTCAGTCAGGCGGACGTCGTGTCTCCGTGCGAGATCAGCCAGTTTCGTGGTTTGCGGAATCTGTGAGCTTTGAGCGGCGGTGAGAATTGGCTCGGCAGCTGTAGGGCTTATGCTTGTTTCGTCTGCGAGAACGCGGGCAACATCTTCCTCTTCGAGTCTCCGGTTGGCGGTAGACGTCTCGAATTCGTCGTATAACTCAAGCTGGCGCGCAATTCCAGAAAGACGCCGTAGCGCATTGTCCTGACGGACTGTGAGTCTGAACTCGGAGCGCGATGTGAATAGGCGATAAGGTTCGTCGACGCCCTTTGTGACGAGGTCGTCGATGAGTACGCCGACGTATGAGGTTTCTCGTCCAAGAACCAAACCGCTGAGCCCGGCTGCAAAACGGCCGGCGTTGATTCCGGCAATGACACCCTGTCCAGCTGCCTCCTCGTAGCCGGTGGTGCCATTGATCTGTCCAGCGAAGAAAAGGCCACGGATGGAACGGACTTGCAGCGTTGGATCGAGCTGAGTCGGAGGATAGTAGTCGTATTCAATTGCGTATCCAGCTCTCGTCATCCGGGCAGCTTCGAGTCCGCGAATCGAATGAAGAATCTCGAGCTGGACATGTGCCGGAAGAGAAGTCGACAGGCCGTTGACGTAGAGCTCCCGGGTGTCGTGGCCTTCCGGCTCGAGAAAAAGCTGGTGGCGCTCAGCCTCTGGAAAGCGTACGACCTTGTCCTCTACCGAAGGGCAATACCTCGGGCCTCGTGATGAGATAGCGCCGCCATACATTGCTGAGAGGGCGATGTTGTCCTCGATGATTCGCTTGCCGGCATCTTCGAGATAGGTGATGAAACAAGGCAGCTGTGGTGGATGTCGTGTATTGCTCCCGGAACATCGGGGCGTAGGCCAGAAGTGAGACCATGAGTAGTTGAACTGGTCTATTTCACTTTCTTGTCGGAGAACGGCAGAAAAGTCTACTGATCTGCCGTCGATTCGCGGAGGAGTACCGGTCTTGAAGCGGCCCACCTCCAACCCTGCGTTTTCGAGTTGCTCGGCGAGATCCGTCGTCGAAGACTCGCCAGCCCGTCCGCCAGCAAGACTTCGCTTGGTTCCGATATGTATTCGCCCCCGGAGAAACGTGCCGGTTGTAATCACAACCGCATGGCTGGATAGGCTCCTGCCCTCCAGGGTTCGAATTCCGAGCACGGCACCTGAAGACTCGTCGAGCATCAAGCTGGCAACAGTCCCCTGAATTGTCTGGAGTGTGGCGTGTTGTTCTATTAGCGAGCGCACAGCTCGTCTATAGAGCCCTCGGTCGCATTGTGCGCGTGGGGCCCACACTGCGGGGCCCTTGCTCCGATTGAGCATTCGGAACTGGAGCATTGCGAGATCGGTGGCACGCGCCATCACTCCTCCGAGAGCGTCCACTTCCCGGACCACTGTGCCTTTTGCAACGCCGCCGATCGCGGGATTGCAGGACATCTGTCCAATCGTTTCAAGAGAGCTGGTCACCAGTGCGACGCGTGCACCGGTACGTGCTGCCGCTACCGCTGCTTCGGTGCCGGCATGACCACCACCTACGACTATGACATCGAACTGGTCGTCGTATACACGGCGGGATTCATCTGTGGTCATACATTAAGATAAGAAAGACGCGGGCTCTGGCAGATGGCGGCGTAGCGATAAGCTCACCCAAAAAGAATGCTGATAGAATCCGGACGAAGCTCGATCCTCATTAGAAAAGATGCGTACGAGCGATCAGGAATCACGCGGGCGGAGATCGATCTGCGGTTCAACCTCACCGATGCTGAGTTTCGCGTCGAGGGACGCCTCGTGATTTTGGGGCCGCTGCCGACGGATGAGATGTCCGGTGAAGTGACTGCCTATCTCGAAATGTCCGGGCTCGCCTATTTCGATGACTTCTGTGAGCTGAGCGGCAATTGGCCCGAGTGGCTTCGTGTCAGCGTGACGTAGGCTTTCTTACAGCCTTTGCTCAACGACCGACCAGAGCTCTACGTGGGCAATGCCGTTTTCGACAGATTCGATAACTACTTCAGATTCCGGTGCGATGTCGATTCCGCGAATACTTCGAGCTGGAACCAGCTGTGGAATTCCTGAGAGAGTGTAGAAGATCTCGCCCGGAGAAGTCGATGTAATAGCGCGTGTCACACGCGCGAATTGGCCTTGGAGCTCCTCTTCCTGGATGTGGCTGTTCGGCTTCTTGCGAAGTGCCCATCCCGCGAGAAGTGCGATCATCCCACCCACCGCAACCGCTCCCGCCAGCACAGGGAAAACCAAGATCGCGACCGCACCGAGCCTGGTGCGTGTAGCCACCAGATAACCAGCTGCACCGGCACCGACAAGAAACGCAGCAGCTGTCGGTGTATTGAAGACTGGTGACGGACGAGGCGATCGTCTGACTGTCGAGCGCTCCACGCCGTGAAGCATCGCGTAGACAGCGAGGCCGAGTCCACCGGCAAACGAAAGCAGAAAGAATACCCGAAGCATTGCTCAGGTTTCGAGATACTTTCTGAACCATGCGATAGTAGCCGGCCAAGCCTGACGAACGGCGCTTGTGTTGGCGCCATTCTGTCCAGTCTGCTGACGGAGGAATCCGTGTCCGGCACCTTCGTAAATGTTAGGAGAGTACACTTTTCCCAGCGCTTTCATCGTCGAGTCGGCGGCGGGAATAGTTGCGTTCACCCGCGCGTCATTGCCTGCGTACAGCCCGAGTACCGGCGCGTGGACCGATGTAAGGGAAGCAGATGGCGGTGAGACTCCGTAGTAGACGACTGCAGCGGCAAGCGTGGGTGAGTGCACTGCATGCTGGAATGACGTCCCTCCGCCCCAGCAGAATCCGACCACGCCATACCGCTGCTGCGCCGCGGGGAGAGCCATCGCGTATTTCGCGGCAGCGTCGATCTGCTGCTGCACCGTTACGGGATCCAATGTTCTGATTGCCGCAGTTGCAGCCTGGGCGACGACACTATCGGGTCCACTTGGCAGATTTTTCATCGTAAGTAGGTCAGGCGCTATGGCAATAAAGCCGTCTGCTGCGAACTGATCGGCCACTGCGCGAACCCAAGTCGAAAGCCCGAAGATTTCATGAATCACTACTACGACAGGTGCCTTGGTCTTCCGCTCCGGATAAACGATCCACGCTTTCAGACTATCCCCGTTCCCTAACCGGATCATCGCCCATTCCCCGTGTCGGGGAGAGCTGTTCAGTCGTGTCAGAGCATCCTGTGCTCCGGCTGGAAGTGAGGCATCGGAGATCAAAAGCGATCCGGCGATAGGTGCGACATCAGCGTGTGTTGTGTGGTCGTTGGTGGCAGCAGTCCGAGTGGTGCCGCATGCACCCATCCAAATCAGCAACGTCAACGAGAGGGTGGCGTGACGAATTTTCCGGGTCATTTCGGCCTCACGGTTGAGTGTTCAAGCTTGCTTCACTGTGTCGCAACTGCCCTGCAAGAAATTCACCGACGCGCCGCTCGGCGAAATACCGAGGATGTAAAGGATTGCCTCCGCCGACGAAGCCGGTGTGTCCACCATACAGGGGGAATTCGAGATACAGCGCAGGGTTATTCCGAGCGATTGTCTTGACCTCTTCGAGTACGTTAGGCGGCAGGAATGGGTCATCGACCGCGTTTAATAGTAGCGTATCGAGTCTAATTGTCTTCAGCCATCGGAGAGAGCTCGATTTTTCGTAGTAATCCTCCGCGTCCGTAAATCCATGAAGAGGCGCTGTGACAAGGTTATCAAAGTCGTTCATCGTTCTGATCCGTCCCAGTCTCCCGGCGTCGACCAGATCCGGGTAGCGCTTGAGTTTTTCGAAAGACTTCTGGCGCAGCGATTTGATGAAATAATGTTGATAGAGCTTCGAGAATCCGTTGTTGATATGTCTAGCCGAACGAGAGAGATCAAATGGAACAGAGACTGCGGCGGCTCCCTTGATAGTCTTCGGCAGGTTCTCGCCTTGTTCCCCCAGAAATTTTAGAAGAACATTGCCGCCTAGTGACACGCCTGCCAGCAAGAGCGGCCTTCGTGGAGCTTCATTGATGAGAGTGTCGAGAACCAGCGCGAGATCGGTGGTTTCGCCGGAGTGATACAACCGTCGTGCGCGATTCAGCTCGTTCCCGCAGGAGCGGAATAACATAAGATCAGCATTCCATCCTCTCGCGCCTGCCTCGGCTAACAGTGCCTGCGCATAGTGGGAACGAACGCTTCCCTCAAGACCGTGGAGAATTAGAAGTCTGGGCGCTTCGGGCGATGCGATATCCAGCCGATGAATTTCGAGAAAGTCATCATCCGGTGTCTCCAGTCGACGGATAGTCGTGGGCTGGAGCTCCTGTTGGCGAAAAAGCTTTCCCCACAATGTCTGCGCATGGGGGTTGCGAAGCCACCAGGCTGGAGAGAATTCGCTTGTCAATGGCACGTCCAGCTAGACAACCGAACCCGAACGTCACGAGGTGCTTTTGCGGTCCATGAACATTCAGATATTCGGCGTTCGGAAAGACGCAGATACACGAAAGGCGCTGAGGTTCTTCGCCGAGCGTCGGATAAGGACACATTTCGTCGACTTGCTCGAGCGTCCGGCTTCGCTCGGAGAGCTGCGGCGGTTCGCTCAGAAGTTTGGGGCAGAAGCGCTGGTGGATTCTGGTTCCCGACGATTTCAGGAGCTGGGGCTGCGATATGCGGCAATGTCGGCGGATCGCTGGCTGGGGAAGCTCGTTGAAGAGCCATTACTAGTGCGAATGCCGCTGGTTCGAAATGGGCATCAGCTCACTGTCGGGGCAGACGAATCGACGTGGAAGGAATGGGCAAGCAACTTGAGAGCTCATCTACCAAGGGGTAGATAACTATCTAACGGATTACGGCGATCCATCGAACTCACCGACAAAGCTGATCTCTGGCTCCAGACGGTGGCCGAACTTTTCCTGCACTGCGTGCTGTGCTATCGAAATCAGCTCGCGAACGTCACGGGCGGTGGCGTGACCAAGGTTGAGGATGATGTTGGCGTGGATGTATGAGATTTGGGCCCCACCGTGTCTGAATCCTTTCAGTCCCGCCTGATCGACGAGCCGGCCGGCTCCGATTCCCTCGATCTTTTTGAAGATAGAGCCGGCGCTTGGATGGAACTGCAGCCATGGATGGCGGCTTCCGCGCCAACTCAGGTTTTCCTGCATGACCCGCTGCATTGCCGCCGGATCGCCCGGTTCGAGCTTGAATGTCACAGCAAGCGCGACATCGCTCCGGTGGTGAAGAATACTGGTGTCGTACCCGAATTGCATGTACTCGGCATCTACCGTTCGTCTGTCACCCTCTTCGCTGAGGATTTCGCACGACTCGAATACATCGGCGATGAACATTGTTCGCTTGCGAGCAGGCTCGGGCTCGAGAAAGTGCAGATTCTGCCAAACCGCTCCGCCAACCGTGCTGGGAATTCCCACGTAGTGCTCAAGCCCTGACCATCCGCGCTCGACCGCCTCTGGGATAAGATCCCACACCACTGTACCGCTCTCCGCATAGAGATGTCCATCCGGGGAAAACTCGTATGCCTGCGCGCGATTGCGAATGACGAGACCGCGAAAGCCTCCATCACCAATGAGAATGTTCGCACCCAAGCCGAGAATGAAATGCGGAACGTCGAGTTCTCGAGCTAAGAGGACCGTGTTTGCCAAATCGTCCGCAGACGTGGCATTGTACAACAGATCCGCCGGACCACCGATGCGGAATGTGGTGTATGGAGCGAGAGGCTCGTCTCGGCTCAACCGCGAGGGCTCGAGTTTCGAGACGAGCTTTTTGTACCCATCATTCATCAATGCTTCCGTAAGCCGACATGGTCAAAAGAAACCGTAGCCTCTTCTTGTGCGCCACTCTCTTTCTTGCCGCCTTCTGGGGCTTTGCTCCGTCGGTGTTGTTCGCTCAGCGCGCCGAACTGGAAAAGATCATCAAGAGAAAGGTGCTCGCCAACGGTCTCGAGGTGATTGTCGTCGAGAACCACGGTGTGCCCCTGGTAACGATTGAGGCCGACGTCAAGAACGGCGCGTTCACGCAGACGCCGGAATATGCAGGGCTCGCGCACATGTATGAGCACATGTTCTTTCGTGCTAACTCCCGCTATCCGGAACCGGAATCATTCGTCGATCGCGCGGGTGATCTTGGCGCTGTATTCAACGGCACCACCAGTGAGGAAAGAGTCAACTACTACCTGACGATTCCGGCGGATAGTCTCGCCGGGGGGATGAGCTTTATTGCTTCAGCACTTCAAGCACCACTCTTCCGGCAGGATGAGCTCGAGCGAGAACGGCAGGTGGTGATTGGAGAATACGACCGCAACGAGTCGAGCCCATTCTTCCAGCTGACTCGGACAATGGACCAGAAGCTCTATCCCGGCAGCTTCAGCAGGAAAAACATCATTGGCGACAGGCAGGTCATTCTGACGACGACACCGGAGAAGATGCGGACAATTCAGCGCAAGTATTATGTGCCGAATAACTCGGCGTTGATTGTTGCTGGAGACGTCGACCCCGCAAAGGTTTTCTCACTCGCCGAGCAAACGGTGCGTCAATGGTCACGTAGCATGGATCCCTTCGCCTCTGATCCGATTCCCTCGATTCCGTCGCTTGCGAAGAGCGAGGGCGTCATTGTCGAATCGAATGTCGGTGCCATTACCGTTTTTATTCAGTGGCAGGGCCCAAGCGTAGGCAAGGATCCAGCAGCGACCTATGCTGCTGACGTTTTCTCGGATGTGCTCAACGATCCAGGCTCCAATTTCCAGCAGAGACTAGTGGATAGCGGTCTCTGGCAAACAATGGGCGTTAACTACTATACGCTCAATCAGACGGGCCCTATTACGATCAGTGGGCAGACATCGCCCGAGGACCTGAGAAAAGCACTGGCAGCGCTGTACGCGGAAATCGCGAAGTTCGATACTCCTGGATACTTCGATTCTGAAGAGCTCGAGGCGGTGAAAGCGCATCGGGCAGTTACTTCAGCGTTCGACCGCGAACGCTCGTCCGGATTTGCGCACACTCTCGGCTTCTGGTGGAGTGTCGCCAGTCTAGAGTACTACATGGGCTACGTGGACAACATGGCGAAGCAGACGACAGACAACCTTCGTGCCTATGCGCGGAAATACATCGTGGCCAAGCCTCACATCACAGGTGTGCTGATTGCACCAGAAGCACGCCAGCTGTTGCGACTGACGAGTGAAGAGCTCCTAGTTGGCGGAGGGAGTTGATGCTGCTCGCAATCGCACTGGCAGTAGCCGCGTCCACGGCTCCAGCCAAGATCGAGCCAAGCGTTTCCGCTGCGACGACAAGCTTCGACGTAGCTGGCATTCGAGTCATTTTACGGGAGAGCCCGTCGAATAACGTAGTCGCCGCGAATCTCTATCTGCTTGGTGGTGCTCGCCAGATCACCGTTCAGAACGCCGGGATTGAGCCGTTTGTGCTGGAAGCGTCTGATCGGGGCACGAAGAAATACCCGCGCAATGTGCTGCGGCGGAAAATGTCGCGATTGGGAAGCGAGATCGATCTCGACCCGAGCGATGACTGGACGATGTTCGGAATTCGGGCGACTACCGAAGTGCTCGATTCCACATGGGCAGTCTTTGCAGACCGGATAATGCAGCCGACGCTGAATCCGGCGGATGTTGCGCTGGTGAAGTCGCAATTTCTGTCGGGAATCCGGCAGCGGCGGGACGATCCGGATGCACTGGCAGAGTATCTAGCAGACAGCATTGCATTCAGCGGACATCCCTACGGGATACCGGTAACGGGCACTGAAGAATCAATCTCCCGACTGACATCTGAGGCGCTTCGCACGTATCACGACAGCACCTTCGTCAAGTCGAGAATGTTGCTCGTGGTCGTCGGCGATGTTGACAGCGCGCACGTCGTCAGACTGGTGAGGGCCACACTGGCGAATCTTCCCGCTGGAAATTACAGATGGACTCCGCCACCGCGGCTCCCGGAGCAGGGCTCCGCGGTTGTTGTCGAGGCGCGATCCCTTCCAACCAACTACATCGTCGGGTACTACAGCGGTCCCCTCGCAAACTCGCCCGACTACCAGGCGTTGAGGATCGCGACCTCTGTGCTCACCGGCCGAATGTTCGCAGAGATTCGGACGCGTCAGAATCTCACCTACGATGTGCACGCACCATTCGTCGACCGAGCAGCGAGTGCTGGCGGTCTCTATGTGTCAACTGCCGCACCGGACACGACAGTGAAGCTCATGCGTGCTGCAATCAAGGAGCTCCAAACCGGGCTGCTCGATCCCGGCGGACTGGAACGGCTCGAGCAGCAGTTTCTTACCGAGTACTTCCTGGACAACGAGACGAACGGAGCGCAAGCCGACTTCCTTGCTCGCTCTCAGTTATATCGCGGTGATTATCGGGTGGCCGACAAGTTTGTCGAAGAGCTGCGGAGCGTAACGCCGGAAGCTGTTCGGCGCGTCGCAGCGAAGTATATGAAGGGAATTCGTTTCGCCTACGTTGGTGATCCGGCGCGTCTCCCTCGGAGTCTTCTCACCAGTTTCTAGCTTGCGCACGAAGATTGCCGAACGAGACAGTCGGCTTGTTAGCCATGTTCTGATTTGCGTCCGGTGGCCGTAAAGGGTACATTCTTCGCTTGTGAATTAATTCACAAGGACTCGTGAACTCACGAGAGAACTGTCAACCAAGCTGTAACAAGCACCTGGAGGCTTTTCGAAATGCGTTTTTACGGATTGGCGCTCGCCGCGAGTGCCGTCGTTCTCAGCGCCTGCGCCGGCGGCGAGAAGAATGCCGCAGACACCACGACAGTCGCTGTCGATACGACGGCAGCCCCAGCGACCACGACGCCCGCTCCGACGACGGCCGCGCCGACTGCTGCGACCGGCACGATGGCTCCGATCACTGGAACCACGCATGAGGTAAAGATGATCGGTGACGCAAAGGGCTATCGCTTCGAGCCGGCCAACATCACCGTCAAAGCTGGCGACGGCATCAAGTTCGTTGTTGTCAGCGGTGGTCCCCACAACGTTGCTTTCGATCCGGCGACGATCCCTGCTGATGTAAAGAGTCAACTCGACGCGAACATGGGATCTGACAAAATGGGTGAGCTATCATCCGCGCTGAAAATGAATCCTGGCGATGCCGTGACAATCTCGTTCGCAAACGTCAAACCCGGAAAGTATCCGTACCATTGTACCCCCCACCTCGCGATGGGGATGAAGGGCGAGATCACGGTTCAGTAAGAGCGCGCAAAAACCTGCTCGATGAACGGGGGGCGTCGAAGGGCGCCCCCGTTTTTCTGTCCGAGAATGCTATTACCAGAGGAGTAAAGCTTGCATCCTTCTCTGCGGATTCGGGCAATCACGATACGTATATTCCGGCATGACGCGGCTGACGGCTAACGCGCACTATCTCTGGATGTCCGCAAGGGCGCGAAATGCGCTTCGGCGGGTTACGGTAATGGGCATTGTAGGCGGCGTGGTGTTTATCGCCGCACTCATCGCATTTGTTCTTGGTCCGAGACAGGCAACCCGAGCAGCCGCTCTCGTCTCCGCAGGAATGGAAGAGCGTCGCGACACCACTGCTGCGGTCGGAATACGCGACCGTGCCAGGGCGGAGATCACCGCCGCCGATTCCCTGCTCGGTGTCGCCCGGCGGAACGTTGTTGCCGCTGCAGTAGTGCCGGTTGACACGTTTCCACCTGAGCTGATCGCCGAACGCGAGTCGCTGGCTGCTGTGGTTGGTAATCTCAACAGACTGATCGAGCGCGCGGACAACGCTCCCCTGCCCGCCTCCTACCGGGCACTTGGGCTTACGCCGGTGATGGCAGCCGATGAGCAGGTAAAGATTCTTCTCGATTCATTGGCGGAAATCGAGCGCGAGCGCGACGCGTTCGGAGCAGTAGGCGGGGTCGATCCAGTATATGTGGCCCTGACATCACGTGCTACTGCACTGGGCCGTCAAATCCAGGCAATTGCCGAAGATAAAAGAGGCACTGCACGCTCTCAGCTGGCGACGCTCAGACCGATAGCTCCATCGCCTCCTGCGCAGGTACGAGTCGATACGATGCAATACCTGGCGCGGAGGCTAAACGCTCAACGTGCCTACACTGGAGCCGTTCGCGCCTTAGCTGAGATTCGCGCAACAAATCGGCGTATCGACCTTCAGGCGTCAAAGGCACGGGAGCTGGCGAACGTTGGGGCCCCTCCGTTGGCTATGCTTGGCGCGGCGTTCGTGCTAGCGCTTGCTCTTGGCTTCGGGGTCTCTTTCGGATCCGAGTTGAAGCGCCCGCACGTGGCGGATGCACGCGAGGCTGAGCTCGTGACCGGCGCGAGAGTTCTGACAGTTGTGCGGTCAGGTGAAATCATGGCCGAGAGAAGTCGAAGACAGGCTGATGCTGAAGCTCCACCATTGATCGATATTATCTCTGAGGGCTACCGCCGCCTTTACCTTCACCTCGTAGCGACTGAAGCCAGTATTCCAGTCGTTACTGTTGCTGGTGAAGATGCCGCAATAGTGGCGACGGTTGCCGCCAACCTCGCTGCCGCCGCCGCATTCGAGGCCAGAAGCACTCTCTTGGTGGACGTAGATCCAGGTTCTTGCGCAATCGCCGGTGTGCTTCGCGTGCGTCCGAACCCCGGCCTCGCCAACATCATCGCCGGGACGGCGAGCTGGGCAGAATCCATCGTCTCGACGACGATTGGGCGGGATCGGCCGTTAGACATCCTGACAAGCGGGACACAGCGCGCTGGATTTCCGTCACCAGACGCCGCCGAGAAAATCCGCGACGATTTCGCCCGAATGGAACGGCGCTACGACCTGATAGTCATCGCCGCGCCGACCGCCTATGTGCTTCAGCGTATGACTACGATCATCCCGAGTCCTGATGTGGTTCTGTGCGCGCGCGTAGCGCACACTCGGGTAGCTGAGCTGCGTCGCTCTGTAGTGCGTTTGAGAGAAATGAATCTTCGCGTGCACGGCATTGTTCTCTGGGATGATGACCAGCCGCAGATTGAGGCGCTCGACGAGCGAAGCAGGGCAACAGCTCCTGCGCTCGGCAGGACTCCCGATCTAGCGGCTGCGCCCTAGAGCGATCCGTGTCGCAGCGAACTACGAAAGCCCAGATGGCAGAAACGATTCAGGACATGCGCGCGTGGCCGCGACGCGAAGCGTATGTCGAGCTCAGTGCGCAGACACGAGCTCTGCTCGAGGGCATCGATGACCGTGTGGCAGCGATGGCGACGATCAGTTCACTGATGCACGGTGCATTGGGCTACCTCTGGACCGGCTTCTATCGGGTAGCGGTGCCTGATAGGCTACTGCGGGTTGGCCCGTATCAAGGAAGCATTGGATGCCTCGAGATCACGTTCGGAAAGGGCGTTTGCGGAACTGCCGCAGCAGAGCGACGAACCGTCATCGTAGATGATGTGTTGACCTTCGAAGGCCACATCACCTGCGACCCGCGGTCACGATCCGAGATCGTCGTTCCGGTATTTGGCCCGTCGCGTGAACTGATCGCAGTCTTCGATGTCGATTCGGCAGAGAGGGCAGCATTTACCGACGAAGACCGCGACGGCATGGAACAAATTCTGAGCTGGTTCCAGAACGCAGGCCAACGTTGATGGCGGGCTACTCAGACCGAGTGAACCATGCCCTCGCGTTCTCTGCGAAGCATCACGACCGCCAGGTCAGAAAAGGAACCAGGCTTCCCTATTTAACGCATCCCGCCAACGTCGCGATCATCCTCACGCGCTATGGCTGCGATGAGGACACAGTTGTTGCCGGGATTCTCCACAATGTCGTCGAAGACTGCGTGCAAGACGGCTACTCACGCGACATGCTCGAGAGGATTGGCGACAAGTTTGGCGGCGGTGTTCTGCAAACGGTGCTTCAAGTCACCCGCCGGCGTTTTGATGAAGACAGCGTGGAGCTGTCTTCTGCCGAGCGGAAGGCGGATTACGTCGAACGCCTTGCTTCTGCGAGTGATTCGGCGCGGTGGGTCTGCGCTGCGGACAAGCTCCACAACGCCAATTCCCTGCTCTCTGATCTGAGGCGGACTGTTGATGCAGGCAGCGTGTGGTCGCGATTCAGTGGAGGGCGAGAAACGACCGTCGGATGGTATCGGACGATTTACGACCGACTCAGGACGACTGGGTTCACTGCGCCGATCATGGATGAGCTCCGAGCGACAGTGGAAGCTCTAGAGCAACAGCCCTAGGCGAGCGCTTCGGCGGCGGCGCTGGCGTACCGCCGCTCGACATAGTCGTCGAGTATCCGCAGAAAATCAGGAACGATGGTGTCGCCCTTGAGTGTGACGAAGAGCTTGCCGTCGACGTAGACCGGCGCCTTCGGCTCTTCAGATGTGCCAGGAAGCGAAATGCCGATATCGGCATGCTTTGATTCGCCTGGACCATTTACGACGCAGCCCATCACGGCCACGCGCAGATCGACGATTGCCGGATAGCGATCGCGCCATGCTGGCATCTGGTCGCGGAGGTAGGATTCGATGTCCTGCGCCATATGCTGGAAAAAGGTCGATGTGGTCCGGCCGCATCCCGGACAAGCTGTGACCTGCGGATTGAAGCGGCGAAGACCCAGGGACTGAAGGATTTGCTGGGCGACACGCACCTCCTCTGTTCGGTCGCCGCCGGGCACAGGCGTCAACGAGACGCGAATGGTATCGCCGATCCCTTCGGACATCAGAATGGAGAGAGCAGCCGTGCTGGCAATTATTCCCTTCGTTCCCATCCCAGCTTCCGTAAGTCCGAGATGCAACGGGTAGTCGCAACGAGCGCCGAGACGCCGATAAACCTCGACCAATTGCTCGACGCCCGAGACTTTTGCCGAGAGAATGATTGCATCGTGGGGAACTCCTGAGTCCTCTGCGAGTGTGGCCGATCGAAGCGCACTCTCGATCATCGCTTCGATATAGACATCCGTGGAATCGCTCGGGTCTGAACGAGTGGCGTTAGCCTCCATCATCGTCGTGAGAAGATCCTGATCGAGGGAGCCCCAGTTCACGCCGATACGGATAGCCTTGCCGTTGTCGGCGGCGATGCGAGCGATTGTCCTGAAATTCTCGTCGCGGCGCTTGCTGCCCACATTCCCCGGATTGATGCGGTACTTGGCTAATGCCTGAGCGCACGCCTGATGCTTGGTGAGCAGGAGGTGTCCGTTGTAGTGAAAGTCACCAATCAGCGGGACTGACACGCCGAGCTCATCCAAACGACGGGCAATCTCGGGAACGGCGACAGCAGCTTCGTCGTTATTGACCGTAATGCGTACGAGCTGTGAGCCGGCGCCAGCCAACTCGGCGACCTGGCCTGCAGTGGAAACGGCGTCCGCTGTATCGGTATTGGTCATCGACTGAACCACTACCGGGTGTTCGGATCCTACAGGGACCCCTCCAACCCGGACGGTTACCGTCGATCTGCGATGTTCGATGGTCAAGTTGTGGGGTTCTTGCGGAGGTATGCGGTGAAAGCTAATTGCAGGTGATACGCATGGGGGTAAGCCGGTAAGAAGCTCGCCCGGTTCCCTTCCCCGCACGCTACATCCCAGTGCCGGAGATGAAATGGCCGACGAACAATCCTCCGATACGCCGGAGGAGCAAGTATCAGAGCGAGATGAGTCACAAGGAGGAGCTGCTCACGCGGAACCCGTCCCACTGCCACCAGCCCGGCGGTCTGGTTGGAAACGCCGGCATTGGGGGTTTCTAGTTTTGCTGGTGGTCTTGCTCGGACCCGCAGTAGTATTTGGAACGTGGGCGCTGGTAACTCTCAATTACTCGTACTCAAAGGGCGAGCGCGCTGGCTACGTGCAGAAGCTTTCGAAGAAAGGATGGCTATGTAAAACGTGGGAGGGAGAGCTGGCAATGGCCAACATTCCGGGTGCGATGCCGGAAATCTTTCACTTCAGCGTGCGCAATGATTTGATCGCGCAGCTCATCGACAAGCAAGTTGGGAAGCGAGTTTCGCTGACGTATGAAGAGCACCGCGGCGTGCCGACATCCTGCTTTGCAGAAACCAACTATTATATCACAAATGTGCGTCCGATCGAACCATGAACATTTTTCTATTGTCCGACCTACCGAGGAATTGTATAATGTCGCGCAACGTAACCCGGCCGAGGGGCTGTTTCCCCAGGAATAACCTCGGGCTCGGTTCAATCGGCGAAGGTCCGTTTTGTGGACCAGCCATGGCTTGTGTCGGGTGAGGAACTGGTCCTCGTTCGACATTCATTTCCAGGAGTAGGGATGCGTACGACCGGCAAGGTAAAATGGTTCAACGATGCAAAGGGCTTCGGCTTCATCACCCCGGACAACGGACAGAAAGACTGTTTCGTGCACTACAGCGCCATCAATGGGAGCGGCTTTAAATCGCTCGCCGAGGGCGACAGTGTAGAGTTCGACATCGTCGAGGGTCAGAAGGGTCCCGCGGCGGAGAACGTCACGAAGAGCAGCTAAGAAGCGGACGAACCCGCATCTTTGCCGGTGGTTTGATGGGGCGCCCTAACGGGCGCCCCATTCTTTTTGGAGCGAGGTGGGCGACCGCGCGGTCGGTCGGGGGCGGCTTCGATAGCATCGCCGAGCCGCCGGTCGAGGTGAGATCTTGCGGCGGCCAGGTCGAGACCAATCGTGGGGAAAGGCGGGTGTTCCCGGACGGCTTCACCTCCCGATTCTCGGAGTTCCCGAGCGAGAGCGAGAGCGGCGCCAATGGGGATGAAAAAAGAGCGAGTTAGTATGAGCGCCACCTCGAGATCAAGCAGTGCGTTTGGTGGAATGAGACGTTTGATGCCCTGTCGCCCTTTTCGGACGCCAGCTACCGAGTGATGGGAGAGGACATTGTCGAGCCACTTTGGCGACACTCGGAGTGTAACAGCGGCTGCTGCAACGGTATAGCCACGCACGGTTAATATCCTAATTAAAAAGGATAATTTCGCAAGGGCTTCCAAGGCCCCATTCCTGCAATCTTTCTGGCGGAAATCTGTAACTCTCTCCGAGGCCCATTATCAATACTGGGCGCTCAGAGATGTTTTCGGGAATTCTCGTAACAAAAGGAGTCGAATCATGAAGAAGGTCTTGGGCCTCGCAGCTGCGGCGCTCGTATTCGGAGCAGTCCAGTTGTCGGCGCAGAGCACAAATACGGTTCAGATAGGCATCGCTGGTGGTGCGGCAATCCCGGTCGGCGACTTCGCGGACTCGTTCAACACCGGGTTCAACGGAACAGTGACTCTCGGCATCAAGCCACTGGGTTCACCGCTCGGTTTCCGAATCGATGGCATGTACAACAGGTTCAACGGGCGGAACGATCTGGCTATAGATCAACCCGACGCGACTATCATCGGCGGCACCGCCAACCTCGTCTATAGCCTTCCCGGCACCGGGATCAGGCCATATTTCATCGGTGGCGGTGGCTACTACGGGTTAAAGCTCGATGTGTCAGGCGCAGAAAGCACGAACAAGTTCGGCATCAATGGTGGTATCGGCGCTGCATTCCCGCTGAGTGGATTCAACACCTTCATAGAAGCGCGTCTTCACCATGTAATGACTGATAACGTCGCAACGAACTTTATCCCGGTAATCTTTGGGCTGTCGTTCTAAAAGCCGGAAAAAAAACAAAGGCACCGGTTTCCTCCGATGCCTTTTTCAGCTGGTAGTTAGATAATAATCAAATCACCCGGAGCTGGAGCTCGTTCCCACGAGGCGTATCGCGATTGGGTCGGATCGCGGCCTTGGCAGCCTCAAGCTGATTACGGAGCGCTTCCGGCCCTGTTCCGCCGGGGAGGTCACGCCGCGCAATCGAGCTCGCCGGGTCAAGCCATTGTAGAGCACTTTCATCAAACGACGAGCTAGCCTGGACGAAGTCCGCGAGGTCAAGGTCGGAAAGGTCGCAGTGCCGAGCTTCCGACAGACGCACGAGCGAACCGACCGCGTCGTGGGCTTCTCGGAAGGTGACACCCTTGGAGACGAGATAGTCAGCAAGATCAGTTGCCATCATGGCGCTTGAAACAGCCGCTCGCATTGCACCGGTGTTGAACCTGAGCTCGGCAAGCGCGCCAGAAACGGCTGGAAGCACGAGCAGCACGTGATCGACAGAGTCGAACAGCGCCCTCTTGTCATCCTGGAGGTCCTTGTTGTACCCGCTCGGCAGGCCCTTGAGCGTTCCAAGCAGCGCGATGAGGCCGCCGAGGGCTCGTGAGCCGGACCCACGGGCAAGCTCGAGAGCATCCGGGTTTCGTTTCTGCGGCATCATACTGGAGCCGGTCGTGAATGCCTCGCCGAACTTCACGAATCCGAACTCACTCGATCCGAACAGAATGAGATCCTCTGCGAGTCGAGAGAGGTGGATCGACAGCAGCGACACAGCGAACAGCATCTCGCCGACATAATCGCGGTCACCGACCGCGTCGATGCTATTTTGCGAGAGGGAAGTGAAGCCGAGGCTGCCCTGAAGAAGGACCCGAGACACCGGGTAGGCCGACCCTGCGATCGCTCCGGAACCGAGAGGCAGCACTGCGGATGACCGCGAAACGGCACTGACACGAGCGCGATCTCGCTCGAGTGGCCAGAAGTGTGAGAGCATCCAATGTGCTGCAGATACTGGCTGCGCGCGCTGGAGATGAGTGTAGGCCGGCATCATTACGTCGAGCAGCTCACCGGCATGGTCGATCATTACCTGCTGGAGTGCGCGAATGGAAGAATCGAGGCGCACACAATTCTCGATCATCCACAACCGCGTCGCGGTGGCTACCTGATCGTTCCTGCTGCGACCGGTGTGAAGCTTGGATGCGACGTCACCAATTTCCTCGTGAAGCATTCGGTCGATCATCGTGTGGACGTCTTCATCGGATTGCTTCGGCTGCTCACCATCCGCCAGCCGATTGGATACTAGTATGAGTCCGTTTTCGATCTGCTTGCTTTCCTCGAGACTGAGCACGCCAGCGCCCCATAGGGCCATGGCCCAGGCGCGGGAAAGTCGAATATCAAATGGCCACAGCCGGAAGTCGGTTGCGATCGAGCGGTTGAGCGAATCGAGTGCAGCCGCACTCGGGGCAGCAAAACGTCCGCCCCAGAGCTTGTGCGTCCGGGCCTTGTCGTCCACCGCAGGTCAGTCCTGCCAGGAAGCCGCGAGTGCGGGTGCTTCCTCTGTAGAGGACATGGGTGCGACGGCGCGAGCCGCAAGCTCCTGGTCGCGAAGTGCGCGCACGCGGTCGGGAAGGGAATAGAGCCGGATGAAGCCGCCTGCATCGCTCTGTTGGTAGACGTCGTCCTCACCGAACGTGACGAAGCGCTCGTCATACAGCGCGTATTCACTGGCGCGGCTGATGACGGTGACTGTTCCCTTGAAAAGCCGAAGAGTGACACCGCCGGTTACACGTTGTTGAGTGACTTCAACGAAAGCGTCGTAGGCCTGGCGCTCGGTTGTCCACCACCGGCCTTCGTAAACCAGATCCGCGTAACGTGGTGCGATGAGATCCTTGGCTGCGAGAGTTCGCCGATCGAGTATCAGTTGTTCGAGCTCACTATGCGCGGTATAGAGCAACGTGCCGCCTGGAGTCTCGTAGACACCTCGCGACTTCATCCCGACGAGGCGATCCTCGACGAGATCGATACGTCCAATGCCGTGTTTTCCAGCGATTGCATTCAAGCGAGTGAGAATCGCAACAGGGTCAAGGAAAGTGCCATCAACCGCCACAGGCGTACCCGCGGAGAATCCAATTGTCACATCTTCGGGTTCATTCGGTGCAAGCTCGGGGGCTGTCGTAAGCATGAATAGATCCGCAGGTGGCGGCTGTGACGGATCTTCGAGAATTCCGCCCTCGTGGGAGAGGTGCCATATGTTGCGATCGCGCGAATAGATCTTCTCGCGGCTTGCACTCACCGGAATCTTGTGACGCTCGGCATAGGCAATGGCATCTTCGCGGCTCCGTATGTCCCACTCGCGCCACGGCGCAATAACGGTGAGATCGGGCGCGAACGCTGCGTAAGTGAGTTCGAAACGCACCTGGTCGTTGCCTTTGCCGGTACATCCGTGTGCCAGCGCGTCCGCACCGATACGGCGAGCGACCTCCACCTGCCGGCGGGCAATGAGGGGACGCCCCATCGAAGTGCCTAGCAGATACTTGCGACCGTAGATAGCGCCGGCCCTCAGGGTAGGCCAGATGAAATCCTGGACGAACTCCTGTCGTAGGTCCTCGATGTAGCATTCATCGGCACCGGAGGCGAGCGCCTTCGCGCGAACACCGTCGAGCTCATCGCCTTGACCGATGTCCCCGGCGACGCAAACGATACGCCCGCCGTAGTGCTCCTTCAACCAAGGAACGATGATGGAGGTGTCGAGCCCTCCAGAGTAGGCGAGAACAATTGTAGGGGTCATAAATGGCAATATCTATTCGCGAATTGCGAATATTTAATCATTTTTGTGGAAATCGTCAACCTAGCTGGGCTGATCGGACTCGACCAGCCTCCAGTAACACTGTATCGTCCCCATGCGCCGAGTGAGGAGAGAATGGCAAACAAGCGCGAAAGACAATCAGCGATACTTGAGATTGTAGACTCCCGCGCGGTGAGCAGCCAGGAGGATCTGCGCAAGCTGCTACTGCATCGTGGATGGGACGTGACACAGGCAACGCTCTCGCGCGACCTGCGTGAGCTAAGGCTGGCGCGGGTGCCGACTCCAGAGGGGGCGAGGTACGCTGTTACCGACGGGACGATTGAGGAGAGCAGGGTGGCCCTCGAGACTCTCCTGCCGCAGCTTTTTCTGCGTATTGACGGCGTGAGCGAGATGATAGTACTGCGGACAGTTCCTGGCGGAGCTCAGCCGATCGCAGCTGCACTCGACGGTGAAGGATGGACGGATATCCTGGGGACTGTCGGAGGGGACGACACAATCCTCATTGTTTGTCGCTCGGGAGTTGCACGAGACCGTGTTCTTCGACGCCTGAAAGCTCTGGCGGGCGAGCCGGAGTAGCCCTCGTCGCGGGGTCGGGCACGGCCCAACGTCCGATTGACTGACGCCGGATGCAATGTTATGCATTCTTGGTGCATAAAATTCCGGTTGGCGTCCTAGGTGCAAGCGGCTATGCCGGACGTGAGCTTTGCGCGCTTATTGGACAGCACCCCGTATTCGAGCTGGCATTTGCGTCGGCGAGTGCGCAGCGAGGGCTGACGCTTCGTATAGGCCGGCGCGACCTGAAGTTCGTCGCACCCGAAGATGCTCCCCTCGGCAACGCAGAACTCATCTTCAGCGCCCTTCCACATGGAGCATCACTCGAGTGGGTCAAAAGGGCACGAGACACCGGTGCGCGGGTGGTCGATCTGTCTGCCGACCTTCGTCCGGGCAACGGCGCGAGTGACGGAGTGCCGTACGGATTGACTGAACTCATGCGCGAACAGATCGGAAATGCACGAGTGGTCGCCAATCCCGGATGCTATCCAACGGCGATTCTGCTCGCGCTTGCTCCCCTAGTCACTGCGGGATTGGCACTGCCTGGCTCTGCGATCTCCGTGTCCGCGGCAAGTGGAGTGACAGGGGCGGGATTTACCCCGCGTGCGGATCTTCTGTTCGCAGAAGTTGTCGAGGATTTCCGCGCTTACTCGATCGGCAACGAGCATCGCCATCTCCCGGAGATGCGCGCAGTCATTAAAGAGATGGGTGGGGATCACGATCTCGTATTCACGCCACATCTCCTTCCGGTTGCCCGCGGAATTCTTGCGACGATAGTAGTCCCGTTGGTGGATTCGCTTGCGGATGTATCGAGCATCTGGCGCACTGCGTACGACACCGAGCCATTCATCGAGATTGCTGATGATCCTCCGTCGCTCCGGGAAGTAGTGCATCGAAACGTCGTGAGAATCCATGCACGGCTGCTGTCCAACGTCAGAGAGCCGGCAGTGCTCATCATAGCCGCGATTGACAATCTTGTAAAAGGGGCAGCGGGGCAGGCAATTCAGAATGCCAACCTGATGGCCGGGCTCGACGAACCCATGGGGCTGCCGGCGTGAGGCGTGTCATCAAGATCGGTGGCCGAGCGCAGGTGGATCCTTCGCTGCCAACGCGAATTGCGCGGGTCTGGAATGACGCGCGAGGCAAACTCGTCGTGTTACATGGCGGCGGCGATGAGATCTCAGAACTGCAACGACGACTTGGGAGCGATGCTTCTTTCATCGGCGGCCGGCGGGTGACGACGCGCACGGACATAGACTTGGTGAGGATGGTTCTTTCAGGTGTGGCCAACAAGCGCTTGGTGTCAGCATTGGTTGCTTCAAACGTGCCGGCGGTAGGCATCTCCGGAGAAGACGGCGGGTTGATTTCTGCCGTGCAGTTCGACGTAGAGCTCGGGAAGGTGGGGAAGCCCGTTTCAGTTAACCCGGTGCTTCTCGAGGTGCTGCTCGGTGCAGGATTTCTGCCCGTCGTTTCGCCTGTCAGTAGTGCGACTAGTAATGCCGATGGAGGCGCGTTGAACGTTAACGGCGACGACGCCGCTGCGGCGATAGCGCTGGCTCTCCAAGCGGAAGAGCTCGTTCTCGTTGTGGATGTCGAGGGGGTTCTGGACCGGAAGGGAAAAGTCGTCGACATCCTTGAGAAAGCTGACGCATCGGATCTTGTCTCCGACGGAATCGTGAATCAGGGAATGCTGGCAAAGCTCGAAGCGGGGTTCGCTGCACTCGCCGGCGGCGTCGTCAAGGTGCGTATTGCAGGTCTTACCGGTCTCGATGATCGGAATGCCGGCACGACGCTCACTCTCACACCAAGCCTGACATGACCACTGCAACGCAGCAGCATGCCAATGACTCCACGAGTCAAGGAAACAGCAGCGAGATACTTGGCACCTACAAGCGAGCGCCGATGCTTCTGGTGAGGGGAGAAGGCGTCGAAGTCTTCGATGAATCGGGGAAAGGGTATCTCGACTTCGCCAGTGGCATCGCGGTGAACGCGCTCGGCTATGGTGACGTCGGACTCAAGGCAGTAATGATGAAAGCGCTGGAGACAGGACTCGTCCACGTATCCAACCTTTATCGGTCAACTGCCGGCGAGAAGCTCGCTACAACGCTTGTCGAGAAATCGTTTGCCGAAAGCGTCTTCTTCTGCAACTCCGGAGCAGAAGCGAACGAAGCAGCGTTCAAATTTGTTCGGCGCTGGGGACGCACGACCGGATCAGACGCGAAGACAGGAATAGTCGCTCTTCGTGGAAGCTTTCATGGCCGCCTGTTTGCGTCGCTCGCAGCGACCGACCGGCCGTCATACCGGGCTCCGTTCCGGCCACTCGCTGGGGGTGTGAGCATCTGCGAGCGCGATCTCGACGCGCTTGATACCGCTCTCCAGGAAGAGACGGTAGCTGCGGTGATCGTCGAGCCAGTGCAGGGAGAAAGCGGCGTGCGGGTTCTCGAGCCGGAATTCCTTCGCACGCTGCGACGGATCACAACCGAGCGCGGAATCGCTCTCATTTTCGACGAGATCCAATGTGGACTTGCCAGACTTGGGACGTTCTTCGCATACGAGAGCTTTGGCGTCACGCCTGACATAGTGACGATAGCGAAGCCACTCGCCGGGGGGCTTCCGATGGGCGCCACACTGGTGTCGCGGGAAATCGGCTCAACGATCAAAGCAGGGGATCACGGAACTACATTCGGTGGCGGTCCGCTCGTCGCAGCGGTCGCGGGCTATGTCGTCGATCGTTTGTCGGATCCTGTCTTCTTAAATGGAGTGCGAGAGAACGGGGCATGGTTCGGTGAAATGCTTCGCACCATCGCAAGGCGCAGCGGACGAGTACGCGCAGTTCGGGGGATGGGATACATGTGGGGCCTCGACGTTGTTGAGCGGGCGGCCGATGTTGTCGAGCGGGGTTGGGCTGAAGGATTACTCGCGGTGACCGCCGGTGACCATACGGTTCGTCTGCTTCCGCCGCTGGTGATGACGCAACGAGATCTCGAGCGAGGAGCTGCTCGACTAGAGCGCGCCCTTGGCTAACGACTATCGCGACAATTTGGACGATCGGATTCGTTGGGGCTGTCGAGCGCGGCAGAGGCGCGACTAACATATCATATCCGGTCGAACAGGAGCCTGAATGACAGTGCAGGGCAGAGTTGCAGTATCAATCGCATCCATCATCGCCATCGCATGTGCGACTGCAACCCCGGGAAGCAATAGCGCTGTCGGAAGCGCCACCGCGGACACAATAGCGGCGAGGAAATTGTTCGAGGAAAACATCGATGCGATCCACAAGCGGAATCGCGATCGGTATCTGGCTACGTATCTGCACACGGAGACGCTGGCCAGGAATGGTCCAGCTGGTCTTCAGCTCGGGTATTCCAACTGGTCGGCGACGCGGGACTCGACCTGGCCCGACACACTCGTAGCGCAGGGTTTGAAGGTACTGCCTATCGCGCCAGGAGTTGTCTACGGCACGTATTGTTATACGGTGACGCAGAGCAAGGTTACTACGAGCGGTGTCTCAGAGCGAATCTTCATCAAAACACCGGAAGGTTGGCAGATCGCAGTGACTACTGCATTCGGGCTACCAGCGGGCGCACCCGCTGAGTGCAAGTAGTCAGGCAGTACTGTAACCAGGAACAACGTCAGATCCGTGGCGCGATCGGGAAGGCGCACCCTCAAAGGGCTGCGCCAAGCTTTTGATGAAGCGGCTTTCGGGGCAGACCGAACACTCAATCTGAGAGAGTCGCTCCCGAGTGGAATCGAGGCTCGCAACCGTGCTGAGTCGTGGTTGCGCGCGAAACAGGTTTCCGGAGGGGGCGACGTTTTGGTAATCACCGGTCGCGGCAACCAGAGTCCGGGCGGTGTCGGTGTCGTTCGCGAAAACATCCTGGCGCTACTTCCGTCCCTGCGGCGACGCGGGGTTGTCGAGAGCTGGCGGGAACACACTCCCGGATCGTTGGTGGTAAAACTTGCTCAAGTGACGCGACTACTCGCAGCGGCGAAACGAAAGCGCGATGACCGGGCGTCTGTTGTGGAGCCTCCGCCTCCGCCCAGCCTCACGGCTCTGGACAAGGAGACACTGAGACTTCTCCGGCTATTGGCGACGCGGACGATCGAGTCACTCGGCGTCAGCGATGGAACAAGATTCATCAGTGGCGAGATGTCGCGGGTGTTCGAGACACTTTCGGCAACGCTGCCATTAAGCGCTGACCGCGAGGGAATGCTTCGGCGTGCAATCAGCGCCGCAATCGAAGAGCTGGACGCATAACGGCTCCTCCAGAGCCCAAGGGCTCTCATATCAATCGTAAGGGGGCCCATAGATTCAGGCCCGGACATTGCGATATGCCACCATGGACTGCATTGGGTAGACATTGATGGCAGAGTCGAAGATCCAGTGCCTGACACATCGGCAAGTCGAGGAGCTCGGAGCGTACGGTCGGAAGACGACGTGGCCAGCCGATTTTCGGATCTATGAAGCTGGTCAGCCTGCCAACGGCTTTTCCGTTGTTCTCCATGGTCACGTAATTCTCCGCTGCGGTATCCGGGCAGGACGCGGATTCGTACCGGCTGTGGTGACAAGCGGTGAAACGTTCGGGACTGAGGGAATTACCGTCGACGGGAGATATGTCACCGATGCCTACGCCGGCGACGGAACGGAGACGCTCTACCTCAGCTCGCAACAGTTCCGAGCCTTTGTGCGAGAGCAGCCGGGTCACGCCCTCGAGCTGATCGGACAGCTGATGACTGAGCGCGCGCAACTGCTCGACAAGCTACGAGAGTTGGCATCGCAGAACGTGGAGCAGCGTTTGATGTCGGCCCTCGGGCGACTGGCGATGGACGGCTCGTTTCTCAACGATAATGGGAAAGTGAAACTCGAGGTGCGGCACCACCGGCTTCTCTGCGAGATGGTTGGAGCGACGCGGGAGTCAATCGTGCTCGCGCTCGGGAAGATGGTGACAGCCGGTCTGGCGGAGCGGCGCGGGACAACGTTTCTCATCACCCGGGACGGAGCGTCGACGCATATTAGGCGCTCTCCGGCGCTTGAATTCGGCATGTCACCCTCGATCCACACGGCGAGCGGCGCAACCTGACCAATGGCATTCCGTCCCCTTCGACCGACGGGATAACGGAGGGCGCAGAGACGATCGATATGCAGGAGGAGAACTCGCGTGGAGTTCTCCTCCTGCACGGCTTTGGGGACACGCCTCAGACCTTTGGTCTCCTGGCCGAGCATCTTCACACCGCTGGCTTTTCCGTGCGAGCCCCGTTGCTGCCGGGCCATGGGAGGTCACTCAACGAGTTCGCGAAGTCGCGCCGGAGCGAGTGGCTGGCGGTGGCTCGTCAGGAACTCGCGACGCTTCGGAAGCGATACCCTTCAGTGGGTGTGGTGGGACTGTCCATGGGCGGAGCGCTGGCAACAATCCTCGGCTCGGAGAGCTCAGAGACGAAGGCCCTCGTTCTGATCGCGCCGTATCTCGGAATGAGATTCAGCTATCGTGTGGCGTCGATGTCGCACTGGATGTGGGGCCCATTGCTGGGAATCCGGCCGTCACGGGTGAAGGGATCCATACTCGATCCGGACGAACAAGCGAAGAATCTTGGCCATGGCGTGTACACGGGTCGGCTGCTGCACGAGCTCTGGAGACTCGCACGGGATGCACGCCGCTCGTTACACGCAGTGACAGCACCGACACTGATCATTCAATCGCGGCAAGACCCACGTGTTGTCGGATCGATTGCAGAGGATGCGATCAAAAAGATTGGCGCGAAGGAGAAAAAGCTGATCTGGGTCGAAGGGGCAGGACACATACTGACAGTGGACTACGGCCGCGAGCAGGCATTCGAGGAGATTCGGAGCTGGCTCGATGCCTACCTATCGGTAAGAACGGCGGCCGACTGAGGACACAGTCGACCGCCGGGCGACCATCAGGTGTGCTCCTGGACGAACTCCTTTGTGGCATCTACAGCGTGACCGACTCCCCCCACTGCCTGCTGGACGACGTCTGTAGCGACTCGCGAAACTCTTTCGGCGATCGCCTTTGCCTGGTCGGTGACTCGGGCGGTCGTCGCCGCTCTCGAGCGGCGGACACCGGTGCGGCGCTTCGCGGATGACCGCGATCCCGCGCTGGTTCGGGAAGACGAGCCGCGACGGGGTGTTCCGCGGGCTCGTGAGGACGTACGAGCTGCAGACCGTGACTTGCGTGCGCTGCTCTTGCGGGCGGAAGCGCCGGTACGGGATGAGCTACGGCGTTTCGATGCGGAAGTAGTGCTGCGTTTACGAGCTCCGGCTCGCGACGCAGACCGACGTCGTGCTGTGCGCGCCGAGCCACCACTCTTCCGGCCACCGGATTTGCCTGCCGAAGACGTCCGGCGCCTCAAGCCACCGCTACTTTTTCTTCCACCTATTGATCCACCGCGCGACGACTTCTTGGCTGCCATTTCAGATCTCCGATGAAGAGGGTTCCAACTCGCCTACAGCAACTTCCGCGCACAAACGAGTATGCCGGACGCGCGCAAGCTGGTGCTCTTTCGCGTACCACGTGACGGCAGTTCCAGCGGGCGTTTATGGGGTGGCGTGTGTCAACATTCGAGACTCGCCGGGCGCTAGTACCCAGAGCAACTCGTATGAGATTCCGGCTGACCCCCAAGCCCTGCGAAGCCGTAAAGGGGGCTCGGTGAGAGGCTCTTCGGTCAGTTTGAAGGTTCCCCAGTGAGAAGCCAAAAAGACGCATCGATCCGTGAGTGATCCTGCCGATAGCTCGCCGTATGCGGAGATTGCATCTTCGGGGTTCATGTGAATGGGTTTCATGAACCAACGCGGCTCATATGCTCCGATCGGCAAGATCGCAACGTCGATGGGTCCGAATCTCCGCGCGATCTCGGCGAATTCGGGATGCAGTCCGGTGTCGCCAGCGAAGAACAGTCGGTAACCGAAGACGTCGATTACCCATCCGCACCAGAGACTCGCATTTCGCTTCCACGGATATCGCCCCGAAAAATGCATCGCTGGCGTACACGCGATTCCAAGGTCCCGGTATGAGCCGCTCTGCCACCAGTCCATCTCTGTTACGTCGCGTACACCCCAACGTTGCAGGATGCGCGAAACTCCTAGTGGGGCAAACCACCGAGTCTCCGGAAATGCATGAGCGATCTTCCGCACCGTTGTCCGGTCAAGGTGATCGTAATGGTCGTGCGATAGAAAGACCGCATCCAGGCGAGTGATGGATTCGAGTGTGACACCCGGTGGGTTGTTACGCTTCGGTCCGGCAAACTTGAGCGGAGAGGCGCGCTCACCCCACACGGGATCCGTCAGGAAAACGGCGCTTGGGCTGGTGACGAGAAAGGTGCTGTGTCCGACGGCAGTAATCGCGAGTCCGCGGCTGAGCTCGGATGTGGAAGCTGGAAAGGCTGCTTCCGGGGGCACTGATGGATCATCGGCGACCATCTCGGTGGGAGCCTTCCGACGACGACGAGTGAGCATCCACTTGATCAATCCGCCGACACCATGTGGCTGGGATCCGGGCCAGGGATTGCGGAATCCTCCACCGGGAACGTGATGTACGGGAAGAGCGATGTCGATGTTAGCGTGTTTCATGCAATCAATTGACTGACCGACCACTCAACGATCTCGTGACTCCCGGCCCAACCGCTCTTCCTGCTGTCCGCGCTCCTGAATTTCCTGAGAACGTCGAATGGATCAACGCGCCCGCTGGTCCCCTTCGTCTGGCGGACCTGCGAGAGAAAGCGGTGTTGCTGGATTTCTGGACGTACGGCTGAATCAATTGCATTCACATCCTTCCGCAGTTGCGGAAACTCGAACAAAGGTATGGAGAGTCGCTCGTCGTAATAGGCGTGCATAGCGGGAAATACCACGCCGAGCGCATTACGTCGCGCATACTGGATGCCGTCACGCGACTCGGCATACATCACGCCGTTGTGAATGATCGGCAGTTCCGCGTCTGGAGGAGCTTCGCCGTATCGGCGTGGCCCACAATTGTGGCGATCGATCACCGTGGATATGTCGTTGGCACGCATGCTGGAGAGTTCGCAGCGGAAGCCATGACGGCTTTCATCGATCGATTGACGGGAAGGGTCGCAGACGACGACAGGGCGCGCGATTCGGCAGCTGACCAGGCCGACAAGCGCGCGTCGATCGCGGCTTCTGAATCCAGTGAGTCCACGCTGCCACTGCGGTACCCGGGGAAAGTTGCGGTCGACGGGGAGCGGATCGCAATCTCAGACAGCGGCAACAATCGTGTGATCGTGGGACGTCTCGAGGGCAAATCTATAAGAGTGGAACTACTAGTTGGCGGAGAGCGAGGCTTCGTCGACGGCCAGACGGCGGCATTCGATTCTCCACAAGGGCTGACGTTCCATGGCAACACGCTGTTTGTCGCCGATGCCGAAAACCACGCAATCCGCGCCATCGACCTCATGTCGGGAGTCACACGCACAGTGGCGGGCACCGGGAACCAACTGCGGACGGTGCAGGATCGAAACGAAGGTGCGCTCTCGTCCCCGTGGGATGTGACAGTCGTCGACGGACGCATCTACGTCGCGATGGCAGGCGTCCATCAGCTGTGGGAAATAGACGCCGCGACGGGATCCGGCCGCGTGTATGCCGGCTCGGGCGGAGAGGACATACGAGACGGTCCTCGCGAGGAAGCGTTGCTTGCGCAACCGATGGGCATCACCCGCGGTGAACAAAGACTGTACTTCTCCGACTCCGAATCCAGTGCGATACGCTGTTGCGCCACTCGCACTGGGGAAGTCGATACGATCGTCGGGACTGGGCTGTTCGACTTCGGGGATGTAGACGGTGTCGGAGACAAAGTACGCCTGCAGCATCCTCAAGGCATTGCCACAGCTCCTGATGGAAGGTTGCTGATCGCCGATTCGTACAATGATTCCCTGAAGTGGATCGATGCGGGGTCGCGGACGTCTACGAGATGGATCGGTGGGCTCAATGAGCCGGGAGGAGTAGCATGCGGCGCCGATTGTGCCTATGTCGCTGACACAAATGCACACCGGATTATGGCCGTGGATTACACCACAGCGAAAGTCACGTCTCTCGAGTTGTCGTAGCGGCTGCACCGAGGTTCTCGCGGATGTGAGCGGTCGATCTCATACCCACAAGCGCCGAAGCGACGGGGAGTGAGCGGGCGAAGGCGAGCGCTCGCTGGGCATCCGTTCGCAGTCCGGGAAACGCGTTTCGGAGCTCTGCCGGGAGGTCTTTGGTCAGCTGCGCCTGCATCAACGACGCGCTGCCAACGACCGTAACTCCAAGCTCCACTGCAGCCTCGAGTAGCGGCACTTCGGTCGCGCCGAGTTTTTGTGTCGGCGATCTAATCGCCTCGTTCATCGCGAGGTTGAGAGGTAGTTGGATGATTCGGAAACGATGTCCGTCGCCGCCGACTTCACGGGCGACGCTGACAATCTCCTCCAGTGACAGGTGCCCGCGACGTGCTGAAGCGATGCGAAACCCGTCCCACGTAGCGCATCCGTAAAAACTGATCCGGTCCCGGGAAGCCTGTTCTTCCAGCACACGGAATGCCTCGGCGAGTGCGGCGCGAAAGCGAGCGCCATCGAGGGAAGTGGCGTGATGCTCGGGATTGTGGAGGTAATACACGTCGATGCACGCGACATCGAGGTTGCGGAGACTACGCTCGATCTGATCAGCGAGGAAACCTGGAGTGAGACAATGGCCACCGGCGACGACATCGTCGGGCGACATCACACCACGATCGAAATACTGCTCGCGAAGAAACCTGTCGTATCCGTCGCGCGACGAAGGTGGCTCGCCATCCAAGGGAATGAATCCTCCCTTCGTGCAAACGACGATCTCGTCGCGCGCAGCGAGACCGCTCTCCACCACCTGGCGTAGTGCTCGTCCGACCGCGCGCTCAGAGCGCTGACAGCGGTAATTGACCGCGGTGTCGACAAGATTCAAACCCCGACGAACACCATCTGTAATCGCTTCGCTGTAGCGCGTGTCTTCACCATCGTCGCATTCGCCGAGGTAGGTTCCCATACCGATTGACGAAACTGTCAGCTCACCGCCGATGGACCGATAGAAATCGGGACAGAAACTCGAGCGGAAACGGCTAGCGTAGCGGCTGGTACCAGGATTTGTGGCGAAACCTGGAATGCCGATGGGTGAACGCTCTCGGTCCGACAAATGCTCAGCCATCCGGGAGTTCGAACATGTGATGAAGACGGTATGAGCTAATGGAACGGGCCGCAAGTACGGCCGACCGACATTACCGTCGCGAAAGCGGACCATCTCCTAACGAAAACAAAGACAGATGCGAGGCGATGCTTTGGCGCTGATGAGCGTGACAGCCATCGGTGCCGCTTGTGCGTCAGGACAAATACGGCGCGAGCCGACTCCGGTAGGGGTAACAGCAGTGCGCGTGGACACCCTACCGCCCATGGCAATGTCTCTTTCTCTCCCGACCAAACGCGCATTCGACTACTTCGATACACGCGCGGCGTGGCCGGGACCTAATCGGTATCGATTGGCTAATGGCGCACCCGGCCCGGACTACTGGCAGCAGCGAGTCGATTACCGGATACACGCGACGCTCGACACAGTAGCGAAATCGCTCTTTGGGAGGGTGACGATCGACTACCTCAACAACTCCCCGGACACCCTACGCTATGTCTGGCTGCAGCTCGATCAGAACCTGTACCGTCCTGGAAGCATGGGCTCGCGAATGTTCCCGGCTGATTCGCGGTGGGGTGTGCGCGGGTTTAGCGGCGGATACGACCTGAGTGATGTGAAGGTGAATGCCAAGACCGTCACACCGCGCGTTCACGACACCATGATGCGGCTGGATCTTCCTGAGCCGTTGAATCCGACGCGGCGCGCCGCGATAACGATGTCTTTCAGATTCAATATCCCGGAACATGGCTCCGACCGGATGGGTCGCGACGGTGCGTTGTACGAGCTCGCACAGTGGTATCCGCGCATGGCGGTTTACGATGACGTCAGAGGATGGAACACTGACCCATATCTCGGCCAGGGAGAGTTCTATCTCGAGTATGGCGACATCAGCTTCTCGGTCACCGTACCCGCAGGCTACACGGTCGCAGCGACGGGTATGCTCATGAACGCGCGCGAAGTGCTCACTGCAGTACAGCGGGAGCGACTTGCCAGAGCAGCAGCGACATCGGAGGTGGTGTCGATCGTTACCGCGCCTGAAGCCACCGCACGACCGGCGCCGGGAATGAAGACGTGGCAGTTCCGCGCACTCAAGGTCCGCGATGCAGCATGGGCAGCGGCGCCGGACTTCCGATGGGATGCGACGAGCTGGAGCGGAGTGTTGACGCAGGCCTACTACCAATGGCCGAAGGCCGGCAAGTCGTGGGAGTCAGCTGCGGAGATGACGCAGTGGACGATACGGCATTACTCGCAGGCATTCTTCCGTTATCCGTATCCACAGGCAACGACGGTCGCTGGACTGGTGAGCGGAATGGAATATCCGATGTTGGTGATGGTGGGCACCGGAGAAAACGAGACGTCGCTGTTCTCGACCATCAACCACGAGCAGGGCCACGAGTGGTTCCCGATGATTGTCGGGTCGAACGAGCGGCGCTATCCGTGGATGGATGAAGGGTTCGACACCTACATCAATGCTTTTGCAAAGGAGCTGCGCTGGCAGGACACGCTGATCATTGGAAGCATGGTCGCAAACTGGAAAAGCGCTGTCGAAACAGGAACAGACGTACCGATGATGACTCCAGCCGACGAGGTCCCTGCAGCGGGGTTGGGTGCCGTTGGCTATCGAAAGCCAGCGGTGGTGCTGCTAACGCTGCGCAATCACGTTGTCGGCAAGGAGCTGTTTGACGATGCATTCCGTGAGTACATCAGAAACTGGGCGTTCAAACATCCAACGCCGGCCGACTTCTTCAGATCAATCGAGAACGCCACCGGGCACGATCTTTCATGGTTCTGGAAGGGCTTCTGGTACACTACATCACTGCTCGATGTGGGAATCGACAGCGTATGGAATTCGGACGAGTTGGGTGAGACGTTCGCGACCATCGCGTTGCATCGCACAACCGACATCATCTTTCCCGTCCGCGTACGGCTGAAGTATGTCAACGGCGCGACCAGCGATATCGTGTTTCCCGAGACCATCTGGGCAAATGGAGAGCGGTACGACGCGAAGGTGTCGGTGCCTTCAAGAGTGGTTGGGGCGAGACTCTGGCCGGATCCATCTGTCCCGGACTGGAATCCCGAAAACGACAGATGGGGGAATGCTCCTCCCGGTGATTCCCCGCGTAAAGTGACGCGATAAGACAATCGATGTCGGGCCCACGCCGTAATGATTGGTTGGCACGCCCAACCGCATCCGGTAGATTGCGCACGAGTGATTGTTACACCAACAAGAGTGAGGGGTTAAAGTGGGAATGCCGGATTTCGGAAGCTGGGCGGCGGTCTGGTGGAAGCCGATCGTATTCATAGTTGTGGCCGGTCACCTGACCAATGTGTGTGTGACGCTGTTCCTGCATCGAGCGCAAACACACCGCAGCGTGAGGCTGCACAACCTGGCGGCAATTCCAATGCGTGTGTGGCTTTGGCTTTCGACATCCATCGTCACCAAGGAATGGGTGGCGTGCCATCGAAAACATCATGCCTTCGCGGACCGTGAAGGAGATCCACACAGCCCATTACTTGAAGGACTTCGCAACGTGGTGCTGAAAGGCGCGTTCTACTATAGAAAGGCGGTGCGCCAGCCCGGGATTCTCGAGAAATACGGGAAGGGAACACCGAACGACTGGCTCGAGAGATACGTGCTGTCCCGACTTAACTGGCTTGGCATATTGGTAATGCTCGGGCTCGACGTCTACCTGTTCGGCTTCTTCGTCGGACCGCTGGTGTGGGGCATCCAGATGCTCTGGATCCCGTTCTGGGCAGCAGGGATCATCAACGGCGTCGGCCACGCCCTTGGCTACCGCAACTTCAACGTGAAGGACGAGAGCCGGAACATCTCTCCGATCGCGATCTGGCTGGCGGGTGAGGAGCTTCACAACAACCATCATGCGGACCCTCACTCGGCGAAGTTCAAGGCGAAGTGGTACGAAGTCGACATGGGCTGGGTGTATCTGCGTCTGCTATCGCTCTTCGGCCTCGCCAAGATCGAGCACGCACGGTCGTAACGTCCGAGTGGCGACAGTAACCTGTGCACGTTGCGGCCAGACACGGGAAGGTTTCGAGCGACCCCCGTTTCCAGGAGAAATTGGAAAGCGTATTGTCGCCGAGGTCTGCCGACAGTGCTGGACGGACTGGGGCAAGCAGCAGACGATGCTGATCAATCACTACGGGCTGGATGTGATGGATCCGCAGGCGCGCGCGTTTCTGACGCGGAACATGTCGTCGTTTCTATTCAAGACGGGTTCGGGTTCCGAGATAGACACGAGCAAGCAAGGCACCATCAGCTACTGATGCGACAGGCAGTCGCCGGAGTTATGGCGGCGGCAATTGCCGCGGGGTGTGCGTCGACAGGAACTGCTCCGGCAGCGGCACCGGTAAAACCGTCGACAGTGTGGGCAGACTCGGTCATGCAGTCGCTCACACTGCGCGACAAGGCCGCGCAAATGGTGTGGCCGTCTCTATTCGGGGATTACACCTCGGGAGACTCACCGCAGTGGCGCCGGCTCAGCGACTATTTAAAGCGGGAGCACGTCGGCGGATTCACGATCTCGGTTGGCTCTCCGACGGAGCTTGCCGCGAAGCTCAACGCGCTCCAGTCGATGAGTCCATTGCCGCTGCTGTTCGGTGCCGACCTCGAAGCGGGCGCGGGATTCCGGGCACGCGGTGGATATTTCATTCCAAACGCGATTGACCTAGGCGGTGCGGTGGTTTTCCCGCCAGAGATGGCGATCGGCGCGACCGGCGACACTGCCCTTGCCTATGAAGAGGGGCGGCTGACGGCGATCGAAGGAAGGGCATTAGGGATCCACATCGCCTATGCGCCGGTGCTCGACGTCAACAACAATCCGGCAAATCCGGTGATCAACACCCGCTCCTACGGCGAAGATCCACAGCTCGCGGCGCGATTAGGAGCGGCGTTTATCCGAGGGCTACAAGCAAATGGAATGATTGCTACCGGGAAGCATTTTCCGGGGCATGGTGACACGGGAGTTAACTCTCATTTAGCGCTACCTGTCGTAACAGTGAGCCGAAACCGTCTCGATAGTGTCGAGCTAGTTCCTTTCCGTGCAGCGGTTAACAGCGGCGTGGGCGCAATAATGTCCTTTCATGGTGCGATGCCCGCTCTTGATTCCTCTGGCGTACCCGGCACCCTATCCGCCCGTGTACTCACCGGATTGTTGCGTAACGAGCTCCAATTCAAGGGTGTGATCATCTCCGACGCGATGGACATGCGTGGGGTGCTCGATCAGTTCGGTGCGGTCGAAGCGGTGAAGCGAGCAGTGGCCGCGGGAATCGACGTCCTCATTCAACCGCTGGATGTAAGTCAGACTATTGACGCCGTAGTGGCGGGGGTTCGTGAGGGCCGGTATTCGGAGCCGCGGCTGGACGAATCAGTGCGCCGGATACTGCGGATGAAGCAGTCACTCGGTCTCGAGCGAACACGGCTCGTGGACCTCAATGCCATCCGTTTCGTGGTGGGTGACAGCAGTCATCTCGCCGTATCCAGAAAGATCGCGGAGCGGTCGATAACACTCGTGCGTGACAGCGCAGCACTGGTTCCACTTAAGGCGACGGCGACTTCAAGAGTTCTTTCGGTTACGGTAGCACGCCGAACGGATCTCTCAGCGGGCGGAGCATTTAACGCCGAGCTGTCGAGTCGATTTCGCGCGCTGCGAACGGAGGTACTGGCGGCCGAGGATCCGTCGGCTGATTACGCGCGACTCGAGCGGGCAGCGGATTCATCCGATGTGGTGATAGTGAGCTCGTACGTGGGGCAAAACTGGAATGCTGTTTCGGCGAGTGCGCCGGAAGCGTTCGCCGGCTTTGTGTCGCGGCTGGTGCAGCGCGGAAGAAATCCGATTCTGGTGTCGTTCGGGAATCCGTATCTTCTTCAGCAGATTCCTGACGTCGGCACTTATCTGGTGGCGTGGGGCGGATTCCCGGCGTCGCAGACGGCCGCGGCGAGAGCTGTACTGGGAACTGCGCCGATCACCGGGCATCTCCCAATCTCGATTCCCCTCGGCTCGCGTGGAACTGTTGTGAGGGGCACGGGAATGGCAAGACAGGCCGGAGGGGAATAACCAGCAGCATTTCGTTGACGCGCGGAATCGAACGTCGTATATAGAATCTCCCACCATACCGGTATTAATTACCGGAACGCTACCAAAATTCGCGCGGGCACTTGACATTAGTCACCAATTGTGACTAATTCGCGGGACAATGCCTGAACGCCGCGTGAAGAGAGCTCCCTACACGATCGACGTCGCGGTACTCACTGCTGTAAAGGGCGAGCTCGCGGTTCTGTTGCGCCGCAACGCCGATTCCCGCGAGAAGTGGTCTCTGCCGTGGGAAACGCCGACTGCCGACGAAGCACTCAACGCAGTGGCAACGAAGGTTGTCGAGAATGCCCTCGGCCTCGCGCCGGCCTGGCTCGAGCAAGTCGGGGCGTTCGGTGATGGAAAGCGGCACCCAGCTGACAGCGATATTTCGGTGGGATTCGTGGCCTTGGCACCTGTCGGAACGCCTCCGCCGGTGGGCGGAAACCACGCCTGGTTCGCATTAAGCGACGTACCCCAGATTTCGCCGCGCCAGCGGGCAATCCTGGATGAAGCGGTAGGTGCGATCCGGGCTCGAATGGATCAGGCGCCCGTGGCATTCCGCCTGCTTCCTACTGCCTTTACGCTTAGTGAGCTACAACAGATGTATGAGCTCCTCTTGGGCAAAAAGCTCCACAAAGCGAGCTTTCGGCGCGCTCTTCAGGCAGCGTACCTGGTAGAGCCGACCGATGAATGGCGTAGTGAGGGGAGGGGACGTCCGGCCCAGCTGTACCGGTTTGCGCCGCGAAAGCGGCGTCCCGCTCAGCGAGGGATCAGATTGGACCTTTTGGCGTAGAAAAAGGATGAGCCAAGCGGCGGAAGGCTTGGACCTGTTGCGCTTTCGGTGTATTAGTTGCAATGTGTACCTAAGGTTTAATTAGTAAACCAGAGGAACCCTGCATCGATGCTCGCGTATCTGGACAGCCTCTGTGCTGCACTATTGGCGCGAAACACCGCGGAGATCCGGCGTCTTCTCGCTCACCCTATGGCCCAGGACCTGCCACGACGGGTTCGCGAGGAAGCTGTTGCGATCTCGCGCGCAGGGCGCCGGAGCTTCATGGCCCCGGTAAACGCACTCCATCTGTATTACAAGCTCACCCACATGGTCGATGAGACCAGCGACCCCGTCTATCGCGAGCAAACCGAAGGTGGACCGCCGGCCGATTCGCCTACGGGGCAAATCGAGCTTCCCCTGCGAAAGGTCAGTAACGGCTAGACCAGAGCACGCAGCGAGTTCTTCTTCCTGAGAGCTGCAGCCCAGATATCTCTCACTTTGTTGAATCTCCCCGGGGTGGTCTCGATCGTGAAATCCCGGGGATCGAGGTCATCGGTTAGCTCTTCCCACCGCAGCGGCGTGGAAACAAGTGCCTCCGGATTGGCGCGCGCCGAATAAGCACCGGCGACGGTCTTCCCAATGATGTTCTGCAGATAGTCGACGTACACCATCGTTGCCCCTCGCGCCTTTACCGACCTTTCTACCGTGGCCTCTTTGGGATGAGCTTCGGCGACCCGCGTGGCGATTATCTGCGCGACCAGGGTTGAAGCCTCGTTGGGGGTTTTTGGGGGGAGCGGCAGGTAGACGTGAAGGCCGGTTGAGCCGGAGGTCTTGAGAGCGCCATGCAGACCAAGCTGATCCATGGCTTCCTTGGCCCAGCGGGCGATCTGGATCACTCGCTGGAAATTCGCGCGCGGCCCGGGATCGAGGTCAATGATGCTGTAATCGGCGAAATCCAGCGATTGGATCCGCGAGTGCCACGGATCCACGGAGATTGCTCCCAGCTGCACGGTATACAACAGAGTCAGAAGATCCCCTCCCACAATTCTCAGATTGGTGGATCCGCCCTCGGTCCGAATGGTTTCGACGCGTACGCCAGGCGGCGTCTCTCCCGCGTTCTGCTGAAAGAACGAATCCTTGCCGACACCATTGGGGAATCGCTTCAGCACGAGGGGACGATCGGCCATTGCCGGCAGGATGAAGGGGGCGATGGTCGCGTAATAGCGCATCAGGTCGCCCTTGGTGAGCTTCTGCTTGGGGAAGAACACCTTGTCGAGGTTCGTTACCGATAGCCGGCCGGCACGGCCGAGGTCGAGAGTTCCGCTGCCTCCGTCGGCTTCGATTGCCGCCAATTGTTTGACGACGGCACCTCCGGCACGCGACCCCGACAGCTTTCGGGCCGGTCGACTGGGGGTTGGGGGCTCTTCGACGAGCGTTCGTGCGGCGTAAATCCGACGGCGAGCGCGCGATCCGCTTGCTGGTTTTCGGGATTCGGACTCCAGCGCCGAGCCGGTCTTTTTCTGCACGCTGCGGCCTTCGCGGCCTACCTCTTCGGGTTTCTTGTCGTCGCGGACTCCAAGGTAAATCGGCTGTCGCAATTTCCCGTCCGCCGTCCACTCGCTGAACTTGACCTCAACGACGATCTTCGGCCGGACCCAATGAGCCCTTTCGTTGGTCTTCGGCACTTCCTCGAATGGTGAGGTCGCCTGTTCGACCGGCTTGAGTCTTCGATACATCTCTGCCAGTCCGGCGGATGTGAACCCGCCCCCCGTGTGGCCGACGTAAATGAAACGGCCATGATCGAAGTAGCCGAGCAGAAGTGCTCCGATGTGTTGTCGCGAGTTGCGGGGCTCGGTGAATCCGCCAATCACAAACTCCTGCCGGAACTCGATCTTGAGCTTGAGCCACGATCTCGATCGAACACCGGGTTCATAGGTGGAATCGATTCGCTTGGCGATGATTCCTTCCCACCCTTCGCGGCGAGCGAGCTTGAGCATTTTCTCGCCGTCTCCTTCGACGGATTCGGTAATTCTGATTCTCTCCGACGTGCTCTTGCCGATGCGTTTGAGAAGCTCGGCGCGACGCCTGGACCATGGCTCGTTGATGACAACCTGATCGCCGCTCATGAGAATGTCGAACAGAACGAGTGCGCTGGGATTGGCGGATCTCTGCCGTTGAATCAAGTGGGATTCTTTCAGGTGCATCCGTCCTTGCAGCTCCTGGAATCGCGCTGGCTTGCCGTCGATCAGAGCGATGATCTCTCCATCGAGTACGAACGACCTCTTTTTCGACGTGGCGAGCTTGCGGAGTGCTTCGGCGATTTCGGGGAACTGAGCTGCCTTGTCCTTTGTATTGCGCGTCATCAGCCGAACTTCCGTCGGGGTTGCGAACGCGAGTACGCGCACGCCGTCGTATTTCGGCTCGAACGTCCAGCCTTTGCCAGGAACGTTGGTGCCGATCGAAGCGTACATCGGTTCCAGATCGGGGATGCTCGATGCACGTTCCGATGTTGATTTGCTGCGTGCAACCGGCGCTCGCGCGAGCTTCATTGCATCAGTTGTTCTGGCGGACTTCTTCGGCTCACGGTTGCTGCGCCAGACGCCGCTCTTTCCGCTCGCGATCTCGTCCATCGTTCTTCCGGTAGTCACCGAAGTCATGTTGTCCGAAACGATGTCATCGGTTGACGCGTACTCGTCGCGATGCTTGATCAGCAGCCACTGCGGCTTTCCCGAGCTGTCGCCATCGCGCGAGAATTTCATTCGCACGAGTGCATACGAACCACGCATGCGATCACCATAGAAACGAATCTTGAGATCGCCGCGGCGATAGCCTTCGCGAATTGTTTCTTCCTCGTCGTCGGTCGGCCTGTCGGGACCGTACGTACCGCGATCCCAGAGCATTACAGTCCCGCCGCCGTATTCACGCTGAGGGATGGTTCCTTCGAAGGTGTTGTAGTCGATCGGATGATCTTCGACCTCCATCGCCAGCCGCTTCACTGAGGGATCGGTGCTCGGGCCCTTGGGAACGGCCCAGCTCTTCATCACTCCATCGAGCTCGAGGCGCAGATCGAAATGCAGATGGCTCGCGCGGTGCTTCTGGATGACGAATCGAAGCTTGCCGACGCGTGGCGGCTCATCGGAGCCGGCGGGCTCCCTCGTTCTGCTGAAGTCGCGCTTACGCCGATACTCCGAGAGCTGCTCGACGGCGCTCGCTGCTCGCCGGCGGACTCTCGTCGCCATCGGCGTGGGCTACGCTGTCTTGCGCCGAGCAGCCCGCGCCGGGCGTGATTTCGGCGTGGCGCGCTTGGTCCGCGCGGTCTTGCGTCCTTCGCCCTGCTCGAGGCTGGCGCGCAGCCGCGACATCAGATCAAGCACTCCGCTGTCGACTTCCTCGGCCTCCGGCTCTTCGAGCTTGATCTTCTTACCGCGCATTTTCGCCTTGATGATCTTCATCAGGTTGGCGCGGTAGTCGTCGGTGTATCGCGAGGCGTCGAATGGCTCGGCGAGATTCTCGATCAGTTGCTCGGCCATCTTGAGCTCCTGCGGCCTCACTTCGTCACGCGGCGGGAAGTTGTATTCGCTTTCGTTAACGAGCTCGTTGGAGAAGCGCATGATCTCAAGGACGAGAGCGTCACCGACGACCTTGATGCCGGCGAGATGCTGTGTCTGCCGGATGATGATCTTTCCGACGCCGACGGCACCACTCGAGCGAATGGCTTCGCGGAGGAGCGCATACGCCTTGTCGGCGCCTTTCGCAGGCACGAGGTAATAGGGAGTCTCGAAATAGCGGGGGTCGATCTCTTCTTCCTTGACGAAGTCGAGAATGTCGATCGTCTTCGATCCTTCGATCGCCGCCGCCTTGAAGTCATCTTCGGTCATGACGACGAACTTCCCCTTCTCGTATTCGTACCCCTTCACGATCTCATTCCATGGTACGGGCTCACCCTCGGCCTGACAGATTCGCTCGTACTTGACGGGGGAGAGGTCCTCCTCGTGGAGCAGACGGAAGCTGATGTGATCAGCGCGAATCGCGGTGCGCAGCTCGACCGGAATATTGACAAGCCCGAAGGTTAGGGAGCCCTTCCAGATTGCGGCCATAGTCGCGCCCCTGTTGAGAGGGAGAAGTCGAGTCTCAGAGGTGTGATTGAAAGCAAATCAGATGCCGCTGTGGAAATTCATATTTGTGATAGAGGGTTGCGAAAAAGGCCCCGGTGAGAGCCGGGGCCTAGTGTCGCGGGACGGGATCGACTAGCTCGCTTTCGACACGTCAGCGGCCTGCGGACCTTTCTGCCCTTGGACAACCTCGAACTCGACCTTGTCACCCTCGGCGAGGGATTTGAAGCCGCTCCCAGTGATTGCGCTGAAGTGGACGAAGACGTCGGGACCGCCTTCGCGCGAGATGAACCCGAAGCCTTTCGCGTCGTTGAACCACTTCACTGTGCCCGTGATGCGTGCCATGATCCGATCCTTTCCCCCGCAGTCGGGGACTGACTGTACCGCCCACCGATGTCGCTCGAGGTGGGTGAAATGAAAGGAAAGAGAGCAATCTGCTGATGCTCTCGATCCCCGGCGCGGAGCGCCGGTTACCTCCCCTCGGCGGGGCAAGTTTTGTGCACGTGTTTGGTGGAGCGCCTCTATGTCAGGCGGCGCCGGCGACATAACGCGCAGTTCGGCCGCAGTTCCGGCAACGGAGCGTCACGTGGGACGTCGGTGGAGGTGGGTGCTGTCCGGGGTCGCGCTCGATCGTGCCGGAACACGAGGGACAACTGAGTGACCGTCCGGAACGGTCGCTCGAAATGAGGTGAAGGACTTGCGCGGGGTTGTACGTATTTGGACGCGGCTTACGCATCGGCCCTCCGATAACCCGAGCTCATGCGCCACCAGGGGCTCAAGGGTGAACAGTTTCTGTGTCACCAAGCTGTCGTCGGGATCGGATTCAGCGTCGCTGACGACAGGGATCTGTCTATTCCTCACCCTTACGACCGCATGCGGTCCCAGGGCCCACATCCCCCTGCGACCAACACGGTTGCCAGGCCAGCTCACAGCATCTGACAGTGGCGCATTGCTGGCGCGGAGCCTGGCACCGTTGTTGTACCTCCAGCGGGACGAAACGTTCCCGCTATCCAGGGCGGTGGCTGTTCTCCACCCGAACCGGCGGGTGATTGCTTACCATCTGCTGTGGCGGGACGACGTCCACGGAGCGTGGCTCCCCTTCACCAAGCCAACCGACGAGGAGATCGTGTGGGTTGGATATGATGCTACCCGCGCGCCGGTCGAACTCTGGACCTACTGGCACGGTGTGGTTCTACACACGTCGTGGCCCAAGTCACAGGTGGCAATCGATGTACAATGGGGAAAGCATGGGTCACTGCCGCACGAGATCAGAGAGAGTGATCTACCGGCGTTGCGCAAGCTCAACGTTTTTTATGCGATGACAATCGTCGGGCTTCCCGACATCATGCTGGGGGATATATCACGCAAGGGTCCGCTCGGCTTCTTTCACAGCTACCGCCGATATCGGCAGTTCACCCGGCCGATCCTGCTATCGGAGAGGATCGATGCGGTTGTCAGACTCGAAGATCCTGATCCCGCGCTGGCCGCCGTGTTCGGTCGACCCTACTCGATGAAGAGACCCTGGCCTTAACCGCCGTAAACGATGTCACCCTCAGCGTCGATGCCGAGATCGTGCTGCATTCCGCAGATGCCGCAGATCTTCGTAACATGCCAGATCTCGCCGAGCGTCCTGCGATGCGCGTCACTCGCCGGCTTCACGCGCAACGTCTTGAAGCTGTACTCGCCGCAGTGAACGCACGGGTGACCACGAGCGATGCGTTCGGCACGCTCCTGTGTGATTCCGGCCAAGGCTACTTGTCGCTTGCCCCGCGAAGCGATCGCGGAGCATCGGCGCTACCGGCGGAGCCACCTGTAGCGAACTGCGCGCCGGCTTTCCCGATGAGCTCCCTGATTCCACCGATTGCTCCCAGGACACCCGTTGCTTCGGAAGGAAGGAAAATCGTGGAATTCTTCCCCTGGGCGAGAGTAGGCAGCGCCTCGAGATACTTCATTCCCAGCAGATACATCGCGGCCTGACCCTCAGGTAGTGCGGATGCGATTTTCTGGATCGCTTCGGCTTCTGCCTGCGCCATCGCGAGTCGCGCCTCGGCTAGTCCGTGTGCACGCAGAATTGCGGCATCCTTCTCTCCTTCGGCGCGCCGCACCTGCGATTCGCGCACGCCCTCGGCTTCGAGGATCGCTGCGCGCTTGCCAGCCTCGGCGTTGGTGACGGCTGCGCGGCGCTCGCGTTCCGCGCGCATCTGAAGCTCCATCGACTGTTGGATGTCACGCGGCGGCTCGATTGCCTGAAGCTCGACGCGAGTGACGTCGACGCCCCAGCCAATGGAAGCTTCCTCGATGACCTCGCGCATCCGCTTGTTGATTACATCACGGCTGCCGAGAGTGGAGTCCAGCTCCATCTCGCCGACGATGTTACGAAGGGTGGTGCGGGTGAGAGTCTCGAGAGCGTATGGAAGATTCTGAACTGAGTACGTCGCCTTCTGCGGATCGGCGACGCGGTAATAGATGACAGCGTCGATGTCGATCGTGACGTTGTCTTTCGTGATCACCGGCTGACTGGGGAAGTTGAGGACCTGCTCACGCAGATCGATGCGACTGGTATGGCCGGCGGTGATCCGCTTAATGCCGGTGACGTCCGATTCGAAGTAACGCACATCAATCGTGCGAGGGGCTTCGATGAACGGCAGGAGGATATTGAGGCCTGAGCGTGCAACGCGATGAAAACGACCGAGGCGCTCGATGACCATGACCTCTGCCTGACCGACAATCTTGAAGGACTTGGTGACGATGAATAGAGCGGCGAACGCGATTACGCCGAGAACGATGAGGCCAGCCATTTACTGTTTCTCCGGAGACAGAGCGCGCGGGAATAATGCAAAAAAACCGCCGCCGCGGTATTCACGACGGCGGCGGGAGGATACTGCAATTTGCCGTTATTGCTTGGCGGCGGTTTGCTGTCGCTGAGCAGCGGTAAAGAGATCGTTCTGTGACTGCGCGCCACGAATGATGTCGAGCGAGCGACGAAGCTGAGCATCCTCGGGAACATCGCGGCGTTTGGCAGTCGAATCGCCGAACGCGATGCGAGCGACGCTCGAGCCGATCAGGCGATCGATCTCCGTTCCACCGGCCTCGTACTGAGCGCGGTCGATCTTTACACCCTGGGCGACGAGTCGATTGAAGAGCTCTTCGTGCCATGTCTTGCTGACGGTGAATCCGGGACGAACCTTGTTCTTCTGCTCGACGGCGAAGTTGACGATTGTCGAGCGCACCACCTGCGCCTTTGGAGCCAGGAGCGTAAGAAGCTTCTGCTCGTTGCTGCTGAGAGTGTCTGGCGGGACGATGATATCGGGCGTCACCGCACCGCCGCCGTAAACGATGCGTCCCGCATCCGATTTGAACTTTGGTCGCGACTTACGGACCGAATCAGTCTCCATCGAGTCGGAGAGGACTTCGATGAACTCGCCGTCGGGCAGGAGTTTGCGCTCCTTCTGAATGGATCTGCCGCTCGGCGTATACCACTTCGCGGTGGTCATCTTGAGAGCATAACCGCCGTCGAGGGGATAAACCGTCTGCACAAGTCCCTTGCCGAAAGATGTCGTGCCCACAATGAGCGCGCGGTCGTGATCCTGTAGCGCGCCGGCGACGATCTCCGATGCGGAAGCTGTGCGACCGTCGGTGAGGACGACGAGCGGAACCGCCGGCGCCGTGGGATTCTCGGTTGCATAAAAAACCTGATTGTCGCCGCCGCGCCCACGGACGCTGGAAATCTCCTGGCCCTTCTTGAGGAACAGGTTGGCGATAGTCGCAGACTGTTCGAGATATCCTCCACCATTGCCACGAAGGTCGACGATCATCCCGTGGGCTCCCTCTCCACTCAGACGCCGGATCGCGGCCTCGAGCTCATCGGTCGCTGTCTCATTGAACTGCTGGAGCGGGATGTAGCCTACCTTGCCGTCGAGCATTATCGCGTAGGGAACCGCAGGAATGCGAACGTCGGCCCGGGTGAATGTCACCGGAATTGGCTCGGCAACACCGGCGCGGAGGAACTTGACGGAAACCTTGCTACCCGGCCGTCCCTTGAGGGCATCCGATGCCTGAGAAGTTGTCCAGCCCCGGGTGTCGACCGTGTCGATCTGAACGATACGATCGCCTTCCATCACGCCGGCCTGTTCTGCGGGAGTGTGCGGGAAAACGCGCTGTACCGTAACGAATCCGTCGACCGGGGCGATCTCCATTCCAACACCGCCGTAGCGTCCGCCGGTCTGGGCGTTGAAAGTGGCCAGTTCTTTGGGGGTGAGCAGCACGGAATAGGGGTCGTTCAACTCACGGATGAGACCGCGGGCGGCCTTCTCGTAGAGCTGCGCCGCACTGACGCTGTCGACGAAACGTCCGGAAACGATGGAGAGAACCTGGTCGAGCAGTCGGGCTCCGTCGCGTGCATCCTGCTGCTGCGCGGCGAATCCGCCCGCGAGGAGGGGGACGACGGCGAGGACGCCGATCAGGGCGATTTTTCGAGTTTTGGGCATGCGCATCAACTATTGAATGAAATCTTTCTGAAAGTAGTAGATACGCCTGGAATGTGTGAGGGTTCCAGGGTCAGCTCACTCTTCCGGCAAGGACGTAATCGACGAACCAGTCGCGATTGAACTGCCGAAAGTTCGCGCTGCGAACGAGACCCACTGCAAGAAGCATCTCGTGAGCGGGCTGGAGGACGCGCTGGAGGTGCGAAGGGTAGCGTTGCGCAAGCGGGAGCTGGGCCGCCAGCTCTCCGAGCTCCACCCGCCACGTGAGCGTTCCCTGCTCGCGGGCAACCTCGAGCAGCCGATAGAGCCGTCGCGCGACAGGACTGTTGAGCGACTGGTATGTGGCTGAGGAGAGCGTGACGGTACATCCCGAAGAGATATTCTCGCGAAGGACTGGCGAGACGGTAATGCGTGCATCTCCCGGCTCGGATGCAGTGAGTACCGGGAAAAGTGTGAACTGTTCGCGATCAGCGAGACGTCGTCGCTCGATGGAGACCGCGCTGAGAATGGTAAAGCGTCCGTCTAGCGGTGTAGAAGTTCGGGCTGCAACGTACACGCCGTTCGATTCGAGGGTGGTCCGCTCGAGACGATTGAACGCGGACCTGAGCTGCTCATACGTGCGCCCGTCGACACGGCGTCCGATGGACCTGAGGAAAGCGTGAAGGGTGAAAGAGACGGTACCGTCGGATGGAAGCCCGGCTTCGCTGTAGCGGCGCAGGATTTCGACGTAGACATCCTGATCGAAAGTGCCCGGAAGCCTATCGCCGGGCGCAGGCAGGACCCGCCACCTTCCGCCTGACGGTGGAGCGTATGTGATTGCCGATTCGTCCGCGGAGTCGCTGAGTCGGAAGACCGGAAGCGCTTCGAGGGCCCGGTCGAGCAGGATGGCTCGGTTCGCCGAGCGACGGCGGGCCGCTAGAGTCATGTCGAAGGGAAACTGGTACGACAAAATTGACGCGGCAAGGAGCGAGGAGCGCCAGGCAGTGACTGCAACGGCGGTTCGGGATAGGGAGAAGTCGCGCAAGTGATGGGCGTACTGAAGTACACGCTTCTCACAGCGCTGATAGTGCTGATGTTGATGCTGCTCTTGACCGGCCTCTTGTCGCTAACCCGCGGCACGCCGGTGAAGCAGGTGATCGCGGAGGGAGATCGAGAGGGACCTCCCGAAGTCAGCGATCCACTGTTCCCGCGATCGATCGAGCTGTTCAGCGGGACGAACATCGAACCCGGCAACACCGTCCAGATACTGCTGAACGGAGAAGGCACATACCCGCCGCTGTGGAAGGACATTGCGTCAGCCAAGCGCACGCTCACGGTGCAGATGTACTACTCACAGCCCGGTGCAGTAGCGGACACCGTCGCGAAATATCTCACGGAGCGTGCGCGCGCAGGCGTTCGGGTGCTGTTTCTACTGGATGCCTTCGGGTCGCAGCCACTCAAGAAGGACTGGGTGAACGGGTTGAAGCAGGCTGGGGTCGAGGTGGCGTGGCTACGACCCCTCAAGTGGTACACGCTGCACAAGGCAACTCAGCGATCGCACGTACGGGTGGTGGTGGTCGACGGCCGTGTGGGATACACGGGAGGTTTCGGCATCGCCGACTACTGGCTCGGTGACGGGCATCATGACGACGAGTGGCGTGAGACGAACGTGCGATTCGTAGGCCCGACCGTAGCAGCTCTGCAGGCGGCGTTCGCGGCGGGTTGGGCCGAGGCGACGGGCGAGCTCCTTACCGGCGATATGTTCTTTCCGGGGATTGCCTTTGAGAGGGACGGCAACGTGAGCGCCGGCCTGATGCATAGTCTGCCGACGACAGGAAGCACTCCCGCAGAGCGCTATCTCGCTCTGTCGATCGCGGGAGCGCGAAAGACGCTCTACATAACGAACTCCTACTTCGTGCCGAGCGAGGATTTCATCAGACTCGTGATCAGTGCTGTGCGACGCGGAGTTGACGTGCGGGTGTTGACGGAGAGCAGCAACACCGACGTCAAGACGACGTGGTACGCGGGGCGCGCGCTGTACGAGAAGCTGCTCGTCGGCGGAGTGCGAATCTACGAGTACAAGCCGGCGATGATGCACGCCAAGTCGATGGTTGTAGACGGCGTGTGGTCGTCGATCGGATCGATGAACTTCGACAACCGATCGCTGTCGTTCAACAACGAGTCGCAGCTTCTCGTGCTCGATGCTGACATCGGTGAGCAGATGAACCAGATCTTCATGGACGACACGCGGTACTCTGAGGAGATGAAACTGGAGACGTTCCGCAAGCGACCGTGGACGGGGAAAGTGCTTGAATGGGGAGCGTCGAGGCTGCGTCGCCTGCTGTAGCGACCGGAACCCGTCGTGTGCGGTCCCGCGCTTGCAACAATCGATTGAGATGCCAACAACTCGACGCGGCGGTGCGCAGGTGCTCCGCCGTTTTCATCCGGCGGTCAGAGAGTGGTTCACCGAGACCTTGGGTACGCCGAGCGATCCGCAACGCGCCGGATGGCCGGCCATCGCAAGTGGCGAGCACACTCTCATTCTTGCACCAACCGGAACGGGCAAAACGCTGGCGGCATTTCTTTGGGAGCTCAACGCTCTGATCGTCGAAGGACTCGAAGAACCGCTCGCAAACGGAATCCACCTGCTCTACATCTCGCCGCTCAAGGCTCTCAACAATGACATCCGTCGAAATCTCGAAAATCCTCTCGCGGCGCTGCATCGACGGTTCGAAAAAGAAGGAATAAAGTTTCCGGAGCTGAGAGTCGCGGTTCGCACCGGTGACACACCGGCCTCGGCGCGGGCGAGGATGCTGAGAAAATCGCCGCACATCCTCATCACGACGCCGGAGTCTCTCAACATCATGCTGACGAGTGTTCGTGGCCGCGGAATGTTCGCGACGACGCGGGCAGTCATTGTCGATGAGATCCACGCGCTTGCCGGATCGAAGCGAGGGGCTCACCTCGTGGTGACGCTCGAGCGACTGGAAGAGCTGGTGGAGAAGACGCCGCAGCGAATTGGTCTGTCGGCGACTCAGCGACCACTCGACGAGATCGCGCGCTTCCTCGGCGGAAAATCAACGGGAGGAGAAGAGTCACAATTCCGTCCAGTGAGAATCGTGAACTGCGGACTCACGAAGCGGATGGAGTTACAGGTGGAATCGCCGGTGCCGGATCTTGGCAAGGTAGGCGGAAGCGTGTGGCCTTCGGTGGCACCGCTCCTTCTCCGTCACATCGCCGATTCCAGAACGACGCTCATCTTCGTCAACAACCGGGCGCAAGCAGAGAAGATCGCAACACGCGTCAACGCGCTCGCAGAGCAGGAGCTTGCACAGCCGTATCACGGGTCGCTGTCGCGTGAACGACGGCTCGCGCTCGAGGAGCGACTCAAGGCGGGAGAGCTGCGAGCGCTCGTAACCACGAGCTCACTAGAGCTCGGGATCGACATCGGCTCCGTTGACCTGGTGATCCAGCTGCAGTCGCCGAAGCGAGTGGCAGCGGGTCTGCAGCGCGTCGGACGTGCTGGCCACACGCTGGGAGCAGCGAGCCGGGGAATTCTGGTTCCGACGTTTCGCGACGATGCGATGGAGATCGCGGCAATCGTCGCCGCGATGCGAGCGGGAGAAGTCGAGCCTACTCGTGTCGTACAGAACGCTCTGGACGTTCTGGCGCAGACGATGGTGGCGACAGTATCGGTGGACGACTGGAAGGCAGACGATCTGTTTCAGATGGTGCGACGTGCATATCCCTATCATCGGCTTACACGAACAGCGTTCGACGAAGTGCTGTCGATGTTATCCGGCAAGTATCCATCGGACATCGCATCGGAGCTCGAGTCGAGGATTACCTGGGATCGGGTTACCGGCCGGGTGAGCGGCGACCGGGCGGCGAGGATGACAGCGGTGATCTCGGGAGGGACGATTCCCGATCGAGGTCTTTATACTGTGAATCTTCCAGACCGGACTCGCCTTGGAGAACTGGATGAGGAGTTCGTCCACGAATCCCGAGTAGGTGACGCGTTCCAACTCGGGTCCACGACCTGGAGAATCGCAGCGATCGAGCACGACCGGGTAGTCGTGACGCCTGCGCCGGGGATGCCGGCACGAATGCCGTTCTGGCACGGCGAGTATGGTGCGCGGTCACTGGAGCTGAGTCGCCGCGTTGGTGAGCTTCGCCGCGAACTCGCGGCAGGGGCTGATGAGAAGCGTCTGGAGAGCGAATACGGATGCGATGCGGCGACCGCACACACACTCTCTGAATACGTCAGTGCGCAGCGCGCGGCCACGGGAATCGTACCCGATGATCGCAACATCGTCATCGAGCATTTTCGCGACGAGACCGGCTCCGTGCGCATTGTCATACACGCTGCGTTCGGCGGGCGCGTGAATGCTCCGTGGGGGATGGCTCTCGCCCAGCGCGCTCGCGAAGCGATCAAGGGATCCGATGTGCAGGTGCAGACGACCGACGACGGAATCATGCTGCGTCTTCCCGATCTCGGGTCGGTGACGCCAGTGGCGGCCCTATTGGACCTTACGGTGCGGGAAGCGCGTCAGCTGGTGATGGAGGAAGTAGGAGCGACCTCGCTATTCGGGGCGCGATTTCGAATGAACGCGGCGCGCGCACTTCTTCTACCTCGCGGCAATCCCCGAAGACGGATGCCGCTCTGGCTGCAACGTCTCAAGGCGCTGGATCTTCTGGAAACGGTGCGCCAGTTCCCGAGTTTTCCGATTCTCGTCGAGACGTATCGCGACGTTTTGCAGGACGCGTTCGATATGCCCGGACTGGAGGAAGTTCTGGGCTGGATAGAGTCCGGTGCTGTTCGTGTTCACGTCGTTCAGACATTGGTACCTTCGCCGTTTGCGGCGAGTCTCCAGTTCGGGTTCGTGATGGACTGGATGTACGGAGACGATACACCGCGGGCAGAGCAGCGCGCCGCGATTCTCTCGCTCGACAGATCACTACTCGGCGAAGTGATGGGTGACGCCGCCGGCGATGAGCTGACTCTCGAAGCGATTCGTCAGATCGTGGATGAGCGAAGCGGTCGGGCGCAAGGACGAAAGGCAAGAAGTGTGGATGATCTTGCGAACCTGCTGGATCGCGCGGGTGATCTGACATATGACGAGCTGGCGGAGCGAGTGGCGGATGAAGAAGCAGTTCGCGAAAGGCCACTGGAAGAGCTGATCATCAGCCGACGCGCCATCGCAGTTCCATTCGGAAAGGGAGGTGCGGTGACGTGGCGCTTCATACTCACGGAATCGTACCCGCGGTACGTGTCGGCTTTCGGAAAGGAGGCGTTGGGGACGATACGCGTCGCAGATGCCGATATGGATGTGAGATACTTCGACGAAAGCAGTGTGTTGCGGGAGGTGGATGCGGCGACGGTTGTACCCGAATCGCTGCTCTCTCCAGTCGTGACGCGAACAGCTGCGAGAAGAGAAATCCTTGCGCGCTTCGTCGCCCTCGCGGGTCCAGTAACCGTAGGAGAGATCGTTCAGCGGTACGGATTGGATGACCGATGGGTGGAGGAGCGACTCACCGAGTGGCAACGCACCGGAACGCTGGTGTGCGGGCGATTTCGTGTCGAGGTAACCGAGCCGGAGTGGTGCTCGCGGCGAGTCGCCGAGACCGCAAGAAGACGCGCTCTCGCGGCGATCAGGAAGCAAATCGAAGCGGTACCTTTGGCGGCCTTCGCGGAGTTGCTGCAGCGGTGGCAGCACGTGGACCCTCGTGACAAGCTCCGCGGCGTTGACGGCATCGCGATGGTACTTGCGCAGCTCTATGGTCTTTCACGGCCGGCGACGGCGTGGGAGCGTGACTATCTCCGAGCGAGAGTTGACGGCTACGACAGCAGCTGGCTGTCACAGGTCAGCGCGCGGGGAAACCTGCTGTGGGTGGGTGAGCCGTCGGCGTCTGCCACGGCCGACACACCAATGCTGTCCCGCGTTCGGTTCATGGAACGTGGAACCGGCGGCGTGTGGCTTCCGGGGGACGTGGCGGTGGAATCCGCGGTAGCGAGACTGAGTGACGAAGCTCGGTCGGTTTATCGAGCGATCGAGACGGAGGGCGCGTCGTTTCTGGGAGACCTGCAGTCGGCAACCGGGCTGGATCCGGCGGTGGTGAAGGGCGCGATCCGCGAGCTCGTCGCAGCCGGCCTGGTAACGAACGACACGATCGAAGCACTGCGCGAAGTGATCCGGTGGCGGGCGCTGTCACCAAGAAATCAACCGGATCCCACGCGATGGCTACCGACGGATTACAGTCCTTCCCCTGATCGCAGAATTGTTCAACGGCGACCGAGCGTGCGTCGGCTGCCAAGATGGAAGCGCCCCGATCGGCCGGGTGGTGGGATTGCCGGCTGGACGGGACGATGGTCGCTCGTGCATCGACTCGGTCCGCTGGGCCCGGTACGCAGCGAGGAGCAGAAGGCGGAAGAGATCGCGCGAAAATGGCTTGAGAGATATGGAATCGTGTCGCGTGAAGTGTGGCGGAGAGAGCGGCCGCCGACGCCATGGCGATCCATCTACCGCGAGCTCAAACGACTGGAGTTTCGCGGAGAGGCGAGACGCGGGTATTTCGTGAAGGGACTGACAGGCGCCCAATTCGCGATGCCGGGAGCGGTGGAGCTGCTTCGCACCTTCGGCGCGGATGGAAGCGATGAAACGGAAGCGCCGTTCGTCGTTTTGGCGGCCGGAGACCCTGCCAACGTCTATGCATGGCCCATTATCGATCTGGAGAGAGATCCTCTGTCGAAGCCTCGTGGAACAGGAGCACTGCTGGTCACAAGGCGGGCGCGAGTTGCACTGTCGGTGGAAGGACGCGGGCGCAATGTGATAGCGGCCGATTGGTTAACGCGCGATGAGCTGACGAAAGCGAAGGAGGTTCTCGCGTCGCACCTGCGCGGCGAGAAAGGAGCGCGCTACCTGATGCTACCGGATATCCGCACGCCCTAAAGCCGCGCGCACCGCCTCGCGCATCGCGATCACAGCTTCTTCACGAGCGGCGGGCAGATCGTCGCGGATGTGAAGCTCGATTCCATCAGCGACCGGAGTACGCCGCCAACTGTAGGCGCGGTCGTCGTCGTGCGCGACAGCGTTGTCGACCCCGGCGGTCAGTGCCGGAGCGAGTGATGTCGCCACGCGCCGCTCGAGCGCATCGCCAGTGAGCTCGTGCATCTCGCCCTTGATGCGCTCCAGACTCTGCCCTTCGCGCTGGCGGATCTTGATTGCCAACAGCTGAAGAAGGTGCCGATAGTTGTATGTCGCGGCGGTTCCTGTGCCCTCGGGACGATCGAGCAAACCGGTGGAGACGTAGAACCTGACGGAACGCGCACTCGGCGCGGCGCGCGCCGAGGAATTAGTAGGCCGAACGCCGGCCGCGTCTACGAGCGCGGTTGCGTGAGCGGCGAGACCTCGGGCGTTCCAGGGAGCATGGCGGGAATGGGCGCGGAGGAGAGCGACAGGCGATTCAGCCATGTGGATAGGATAACATTAAAGTCATCGGGCCGCTCGTCGTGCGGGAGATCGCCGGCAGGTGAGAGAACGAACATCTCCAGATCCGGTTTTAGCGCGCGAAATCCTCGGAATTCCTCCACTGGCGCCGCCGAGCCTTCCTCGCCCCAGATGAGAATTCCCGGCTGGGTGAGTCGTCGCAGCGCCTGGCGCACATCGATGTTGAGATTGCCCGACAGATATGCCGCAGGCGCGTGACGTCCACCACGCTGATGCGACGCCCAGTAATAGATATCGATCAGATCCTTCGTGACAATCGCATGATCTGCGTATGTGTCCTCGAGGTAACGGCGAAGTCCGCGTCTCGAGACGAGCGAGTTGAACATGGCTGTTCCGACAATCGGCGTCTCAACCGCAAGACGACCTGCTTCACCGGCAACACCTGCGGGCTGGTTGGCTCGCACCAGTCCGGTGGGCGCGATCAGCGCTACCGCTGGAAATCGTTGTGCGTCGCGCGCGCCGAGAACGATCGCGTAAGCGCCTGAGAGGGAAGTCGCGACGAGCGTGCATCGCTCGCCAATCACCTTGTCGACGAATTCCGAGATGAGCGAGATGTAGAGACGCGCCGAATACCGAATGGCCGGCCGCGCCGACCGGCCAAATCCGAGCAGATCGATGGTGTAAACGGTGTTCGATCGTGCGAGGGCATCAACATTGTCATGCCACTCATACGACCAGGCAGCCGGCTGGATTCCGTGGATGAGGAGAATGGCGGGTCCCGATCCGCGCCGGGTGAAGGCAATCCGATACCCGCGCCAGTCGAAGCCACCCTCTTCTCCACCGATGAGGTTCGAGAGATTGTCGACACCTTTTCTGGCGAGCGCGTTGTATGCGGCAGCGGCGCCAAGGATGGCGCCGCCGGAGACCAGGACCTTCCGCCAGCGGCTATCGTTCTCGCTCATCTATCCTCAAAGCGGATGCGGCGATGAAAGCGCGATCGCAAAGCCGCTTCGCGCTTCTCCTGATGTACTAGCGGCGGCCGCCTTTCCTGCCGGAGGAACCGGTGCGGCCACGCGCCGGGGAAGTTTTCTTCCGTCCCGCAGCTGCCTTTCGACCGGCAGGCTTGCGGCTACCGGAGCGACCGGAGGACCGCGAAGCGGTACCACCACTTCGTCCGCCTACCTTCTTCCGAGCAGTTCCGCCACGTCTCGAGGCGGCTGATTTTCGCGATGAGGCGCCGGTTCGCGAGGTGCTTCGAGACTTGGAACCTCCGCGTCCAGCCGCGGCCGTGGAGCTCTTTTTCGCCGTGCTGCCGCTCTTGCGCCCGCTTTCCGAGCGTGAGGGTTGGGCGACGGACTTTCTGCCGGACGTGGCGCCTGCTCTGGCTGCGGGAGTGGGTGCCACTGGCGAGGCCGCTGGCGTGGTGGCGGAGCTTAGCTCTTCAGCGAGCGCTGCGGAGCGGCCGGCAGTACCGGCAGCAGCGGTGTTCGCTTCCCGTCCCGCAGCTGTAGTCACAGGCGCTTCGCGCTCGCGATTTGTCGATCCTCGTGGACGACCGCGACGCCCTCGAATCGCGCCGCCGCCAAAGATGTCGGCCTCTTCGTCTTCCTCCTCGTCCACATCCTCGCCGTCGGTAGTAGCGACTTCCTCTTCATCGTCGTCGTCAACGTCCTCGGCGCTATCCCAGAGACGGTCGCTGTGGTCCTCGTTGATTGCCCAGCCGCCGTTCTCCTCGTCTTCGTCATCGTCGTAGGATCGCTTTCCGCGGCCGAATCCCCCGAGGTCGTCGGAATCATCATCGTCGGCGAGTCGATACGGCCTTCTCACCTCGTCGTCCCTCGCCATACTATCCCCCTCGTAAGCTGTTCTCATCATCGGACCAAAGCAGGACCGATTCGGCACGCCAAGCTGCACGTCGCGTGCCTTGTGCGTGTGTTCGGCTTTCTGCACCGACTTGTATATGTCACCGAATATCCTTTGCGCAAATGTGCGTCAAGGGCTTTCGTCGTCCACGAACTCAACTGTTACCGGATTCGCAATCACGCCCGCGTCGACACCGCGTTCGAGAAAGAGGCGAATAGCCTCACGTCCCTTATCGCCATAATCCAGCGTCCAGTCGTTCACGTACATGCCGACGAACGTATCTGCATCGTCGCGGTCGAGACCGCGGGCATAGCGCATCGCATGATCGAGAGCATGCTGTCGATGATCGAGCCCGTAGGCGATGCTCTGGCGAAGCTGTCGCGAAACGGTTCGCTTCAGGGAGTCGTCGAGATCCTTCCTGATGACGTTTCCGCCGAGTGGAAGCGGAAGACCCGTCTCCTCGAACCACCACTCTCCCATGTCGGCGACGAGGTGGAGACCTCGTGAAGCATATGTGAGCTGGCCTTCGTGAATGAGCAGACCGGCGTCGACCTCGCCTGCGAGTACTGAATCTTCGATCCGGTCGAAAGCCATGAATACCGGCTCGAATTCGGGTTGATACAGCCGGAGCGCGAGGTATGCGCTGGTGAGAGGACCGGGTACGGCGACACGTTTTCCGACGATAGTGTCGCGCGTAAGCGGCGAAGTGGCGACAAGCCGCGGCCCGTACCGATCCCCCATCGATGCGCCATGAGAAAGAAGCGCGTACCGATCCGAGATGTACGAGTAGGCATGGATTGACACAGCGGTCACCTCGAGCTCGCCGCGGATTGCGCGCTGGTTCAAGGTCTCGATGTCCTGAAGCTCGTGCACGTACTCGACACCGTCAGTGTCGATCTTGCCTGTAGCGAGCGCGTAGAACATGAACGCGTCGTCGGAGTCGGGACTGTGAGCGAGGTGGATCACCTGCGGTGTCACTGGCGTGTGCCCAAGGCTCGGTGAGCCCCGGCGAGGGCACTGTCGATGTCGTCTTTGTGTCTCGCGTACTCTGGAAGTCCGCGGTTACGCTCGGCAGGTTCCGCAGCCAGAAGCCGTCGCTCGAAGCTCCGGCGTGAGGTGCTGTCTCCGGAGAGAGACGCGACACTCGCGGCGAGAATCAGACCGAGCAGATGATTCGGCTGACCGGCGAGAATCGAATCGGCCTGTGCGCGGGCCATTGGCAACGCACCGACAACTTCTCCGATCCTTCCGAGATCGTAACGCTGATCTGCATCGAGAGGAGAAAGCATCTCGTATGCAGTGATCGCCATCGGTGCGAAAAAGAGAACGCTGTCGGTCTTGCCCTGTGTGCTGAGGAGCATCACCCGGTTGTAGAGGCGGTCAGCACGCTCTTCGGGTGAAAGTCCGGAGATATCTGGTCCACGTGCTTGGCCCGCGGTTCGATCGTCGAGACCGACCTGTGGAAGTGCGTTAGCCGAGCCATCGAGGGCGCTACCGCGCCTCGAGTTAAAGCCTCTGCCCGCGAGCAGAGCGAGCACAGTGAGAAGCGCGATGGCGGCGACAGCCCACGGCAGAGACGCTGCGATTCCCCCGCGTGGCGGCGGCGAAATTGGAGAACCGGCTACGGGGCGGCCGCAGCGATGGCAGAAGCGCGCACCCGGAGCGAGCGGCGACTCACAACCGACGCAGGCAACAGGCTCGAGCGACACGCCGCAGCTCGCACAAAAACGTCCCGCCGCGACCGCGCCGCAGGCGGGACATTGAATCTCACTGCTCGTCGGGGAAGTCATCGCGTACAAACCTAAGGGAGCCCCGGCTCCCTCGCCGAGCTACTGCGAGTGTTTTCCGAACGGCTGCGAGATCTGCTCCACCGTCTTCTCCGCCTTCAACTCGTTACCCGTCTGTAGAACCACATCCGCCTGGGATACCACTCCCACGAGATCGCCGCGCTCGTCGACGATTGGAATGCGCCGGACCTGCTCGGTGCCCATCAGGCTCATCACGCTGTCGACGCTATCGTCTGCCTTGCAGGTCGCGACGCTGTTGGTCATTGCTTCGCGCACCAAACAGTCCGACGTGTGTCCCTCGGCCACATGACGAATGGTGATATCCCGGTCGGTGACCACGCCGACCAGATTGCGTGATCCCTCGCCGTCGACGACGGGAAGCATTCCGATGTTCTGATCCTTCATCATCCGCGCTGCCTCGCTGAGGGGCGTATCCGGTGTGACGGTCACCGGGTCGGCGGACATTATCTCCTGCACTCTCATCTCGATCTTCTCCGATTGACGGGACGGAGATAATTGAGCGGCAAAGCGCATGCCGGTCGCGAGCGGCTTACCGCTGGTTCGGCAGGGCGGCATTTTAGTCGTCGCGCTGCCCCTGTCGGCCAAGCAAATCCCCATTGTGGCGCTCGTTCCCCATCAACGGCGGCGAAGATGCGAATCGTGCTGAGCAATTCCTCTTCCAGGTGGGGTGGCGTGCATAAGGTGACGGAGCTGTTGGCGCGGCAGCTCCTGGCACGCGGACATACGGTGACCGTATTCGGGTATCCAGGTGGGATGCTGGAGAAGCGCATCCGCGGAATCGCGCCGTTCGAGCCAATTCTCAAGGGCATGGATCTTCATCCAGCAACGCTCTGGCGAGTGGGACGTGCGCTTCGCCGAGTGCAGCCCGACGTGATTCTGGCGCTGATGAGGAAGGACCTCTCTCTGACGGCGCCAATCGCCTATGCGTATGGAATTCCGGTGGTGTTCCGCCATGCGAACGACCGGCCGCTGAGCTCCAGTGTCTACAAACGTCTTCTCTATGGAGTGTTCACGGCTTTTCATATCACCAACGCCGAAGCGACTCGTCAGACGCTGCTGGGCTCAGCGCGATGGCTAAGGGAGGATCGAGTCCGGGTCGTCTACAATGGGCTGGACGCAGCCGTGTACGAGAATGCGGAGAGGGTGCCTCTGGGATTACCACCCGGGAGCAAGGTGGTCGGGTACATCGGGATATTCGAGCCCAGAAAAGGACTTCGGGATCTGGCAACAGCCTGGCCGACCGTCGCTGCGCGGGTGCCCAACGCTCATCTGGTACTGGTCGGCAAGGGGTCAATGGAGGGGGAGCTGAGGGCAACGCTTGGGAACGAGCCGAACGTTCACTCGCTTGGTTACCGAGATGATGTCCCGCGCGTGCTGCGATCGCTCGACGTTCTCGTATTGCCATCGCATGTCGAGGGTGCGCCGAACGTCGTGCAAGAAGCGATGGCAGCGGGCGTCGGCGTCGTGGCTACTTCGATATCTGGTACGCCGGAACTGGCGCGGAATGGGGTAGAGGGATGGCTCGTTCCGCCGCGGCAGCCGGCCAAGCTCGCAGATGCATTGGTCTCAGCGCTGGTTGATGATGAATCGCGAAGGCTAAGGGTGGAAGCGGCGAAGATCCGCGTCCGCGAGAGATTCGGAATCGGGCAGATGATTGATGCCTATGAGGAGCTGCTGGCGAGCGTGGTGAGGGGCCGCAGCTAGAGTCCGGAGCCCAGGTTGTGGAGGCCAATGCTACAGGAATTCGTGTATTTCTGCACGAATCTGTGGTCATTTTGCATGATTTATTCGAGTTTCGCCTGCATTGCACGGAGTTTCTGTGCAAAATCTGCGGGAATCGGTTGACAGCTCAGCCGACCTCGGGCTAGCTTCGGGCCTTCCGTTTCCGTCCCCATTTAACCGTTACCGGCCCCCTTATGGCTACCACCGTCCTACCGAGATCACCCAACCACAAGAAAAGAAAGCCGATGCCGGATACTTCCGGTGCGAGCAAGCATGACATCCTCGAGCTCGCGGACGGCAACAACGTCCGGTTCCTCAGACTTCAATTCACCGATATCCTGGGAGTCAACAAGAACGTCGAGATCCCGCGCTCACAGTTCGGGAAGGCGCTCGACAACGACATCATGTTCGACGGCTCGTCGATCGAAGGCTTCGTGCGGATCGAGGAGTCGGACATGCTGCTCGCTCCGGACCTCAGCACCTTCCAGGTATTTCCCTGGGGTGATCCGGACAATCGAGTCGCGCGACTGATCTGCGACATCACCACTCCCGACGGCGAGCCTTTCGACGGAGATCCACGGGGGGCGCTGCGCCGGCAGCTTCAAAAAGCGCGCGACATGGGGTTCAGCACGATGAACGCCGGCTGTGAGGCCGAGTTCTTCATGTTCAAGAAGGGCCCAGACGACGAAGCGACGACGATAACGCACGACGTCGGAGCGTACTTCGACCTCGCACCCGTAGACCTCGGCGAGGAGGCGCGTCGAGCGATCGTCGACACCCTCGAGCAGATGGGGTTCGAGGTGGAGGCGGCTCACCACGAAGTCGCGCACGGACAGCACGAGATCGACTTCCGATACGCGGATGCGATCAAGACCGCGGACAACATCGCGACGTTCAGATTCATCGTGCGGCACATCGCGCGCGAGTTCGGGTTGATGGCGTCGTTCATGCCGAAGCCTGTCTTCGGTCAAAATGGAAGCGGGATGCACACGCATCAATCGCTCTTCAGTGGGGAGGAAAACGCGTTCTGGGACAAGGACGCGAAATGGGAGCTGTCCGATGTTGCACTGCACTACATCGGTGGGTTGCTGAATCATGCACGCGGCTTCTGCGCGATCACGAACCCTCTCGTGAACTCCTACAAGCGACTCGTCCCCGGATTCGAAGCGCCGGTGAACGTCGCGTGGTCAATGCGAAACCGGACGCCGATGATTCGCATCCCCGATCGCCGCGGGCACGGTACCCGATGCGAGCTGCGAATTCCGGATCCTGCGGCGAATCCGTACCTCGCGCTGGCCGTGCAGCTCGCAGCGGGTCTCGATGGAATCGAGAACAAGGCGGATTCACGCGAGCCGGTGAACACGAACATCTTCGAGCTGTCACACCGCGAGAAGCGCCGGCTCAAGATCGACGACGTGCCGCACAATCTCGATGAAGCGTGCAACGAGCTGGAGCGCGACCAGGTAATCAAAGACGCACTTGGCGAACACATCACGACAAACTTCCTTCAGGCGAAGCGGCAGGAGTGGGAGGAGTACATCACTCAGGTGTCTCAGTGGGAGCTGGATAACTACCTGGCCAAGTACTAGAAACAGAAAAAACCGAGCTGGGAGCCGATATAGCTTAGAACGCCATCGGTTCCCGGCTCCGTGATTTCGGTTGTTCGTCGCATTGGCGGCTGAAAACGCGACGACCTAAATTCGGCGCTGATGAATCCGTCCGAGCAGGAAGCGCCGTATTCACGACAGGTCCGTGCCAACGCAGAAGACGTGGCGCTGATCCGGAGGATGTGTGAAGCGGACGAGGCTGCCCTCGGCGCGCTGTATGACCGCTGGAGCCGATCGGTGTACTCCCTCGTGGTGCAGGTCCTAAAAGATCCAGACGAGGCTGAGGACATCGTGGAAGAGACGTTCTGGCAGGCGTGGAGGAAAGCGGCGTCGTACGAACCTTCGCGTGGAGCGGTCTCTACGTGGCTGCTGACAATTGGCCGGCGGAAGGCGTTGGATCGGCTGAGGTCGAGAGCACGTCAGCGTGAGGCCTCGCTGGAAGAGGAAAGCGGCTTCGCGAACCTGTTGTCCAGCGCGCCCGATCCCGCACAACTTGCTGAGGGGGCTGAGCGACGCGCTGATCTCGCGGCTGCGTTGAGCGAGCTGCCGGTTGAGCAGCGTCGTGTCCTCGAGCTGGGTTACTTCTCGGGATTGAGCCAGAGCGAAATCGCCGAGGCGATCGGTGAACCACTTGGAACCGTAAAGACGAGAATGCGCCTCGCGATGCAGAAGCTGAGAGAACCACTGGCGATGCATCGCGAGAGCGCGACCTGACCTATATGACACATGAGGAAGCGTACTCGGAGCTCGCGGGCGTAGCGCTCGAAGTCGTGCCGGTAACGGTATGCGACATCGTGCGCGATCACGCGCGCACCTGTGCCGAGTGTGGGCTAGCGTTGGCAGAGATGGAAGAAGCGATTGCCGAGCTCGGCCATCTTGCCGTGCCGCGGGTAATGAACGCAGGACGCGCGGCGGGAATCCGGTCGCGTCTTGTGACGCGCGCACGAGGAGAGCGCGAGTCGCAATCAACGGCTGCACCTGGACGACCGGATCTGACGCGAGGGGTGGCGAGCCTCACCGGACTCGGAACGCGTCTCACGCCGAGAACTCAGCGCGCAGTCGAAGCGGAGCTTCGGGAACACGAGCTGGCGCCGCCGCGCCGCGTGCCATTCTCGCCGCGAGTGACCGGAATACTGGCGATTGCCGCATCACTGCTGTTCGTTGTCGCAACGACGCAGCTGGTTCGCGTCACCCGTGACCGGAACCGTCTGCGTGAGGAACTGGCGCCGGTGACATCTCGAGGCGACTCGATAGCGAAGCTGCTGTCTACGCGCGACTCCGTTATCGCCTCACTGACGGGCCCGGACGTCAAGGTTGTCACACTCGCACGGCAGAACGCCACTCAGCCGATGGCGAGGATGTACTGGGACCGGTCGTCCAACAACTGGACGATCGTTACCTACAACCTTCCGCAGCCAGCGGCCGGAAAGACGTATCAGGTGTGGCTCGTAACGGACAACGCGAAGATCTCTGCCGGAACATTCCAGCCTGATGCGAGCGGTCACGCGATGATGCGCGCGAAATACGCTTTGAACCGTGATTCGCTGAGGGCAGTCGCGGTGACCGAAGAGCCGGAAGGAGGAATGCCGGCACCGACTGGGCCGATGGTGATCGTCGGTACCTCCGCTCCCTGATGCACTGACTCGATGAATGACAAAAACCCCCGGCTTGAGCCGGAGGTTTTTTCTGCGTCTTGTGTTGCTAGCGGGAAGATTTGCGACGCGAGCTCTTACGTCCGGATGACTTCTTTCCGCCCGATTTCCGTCCGGAGGACTTCCGTCCCGAGGAGCGCTTTCGTGGCACCTTCGCTCCCTTTTCCCGTGCCTCTGATAGTCCGATTGCAATCGCCTGCTTACGGCTCTTTACCGCACCGCGTCGGCCGCGTCCACCCTTGAGTGTGCCCTTCTTTCGCCGCCGCATCGCCGACTCGACCGCCTTGCTGGCTGCCTTCCCGTATTTGCGCCTGCCGGATTTTCGCGCTGCCATGATGGACTCTCCAGATGAAGTGTGGATGCGGCTCAGGCCGCGAGCTCCCTGGCGTGAGCCAGGCAGTAGTCGAAGTAGTCGAGGCTCGCATCGGCGCGGATGATGAGGCCTTCGGCGATGTCCTGACGGGAGTCGGGCACCGACTTCACCTGCGGCTCGACGACGTGATCGAGCCAGCCTTCCGCATGTCCGATATCAATGATGGCGTGAGCGCCGTAGTAGACCACCGTCTTCTTTCGTATCCCGACGCGGGCTGCACCGTGCACCACACGGGTGCACCGCTGAGGAGCGAGCAGTTCCACCGCACCGAGCACACCCTGCGCCCGGAACGCATTACGTCTCGGAATGCAGCTCCAGAGCGTCACGTTCACGCCAGCGAGAACCTGCCATGGAAGCTCTGCCGCCAACGGCGGGTCGAGCTCGAGTCCTTCGATCAATCTGTGAAAGAGGTGGGTATGAACGGCGTGGCTGCGACCTCTACCCATCTCGTCCCAATAGTTGGATGCCATCTCGATCTTCACTTCGCCGTGTGTCCCCACCTGGGCCAGTGCAACGAGATCGTCGAATGCAGCTTCACCCGCGCACTCCATCCTGAAAAACCATTCGAGCTGACTTCGCGTCGCCTCTGAGGCGACGAAGGCGTACAAGTCATGCTCGTACAGTGGATGTCCGAACGCGGTATCCCGATACCAGGCGGAAAATTCGGTGGGATCGGATGGAAGTGAGTCGAGCGACAAATCGAAACGTCGCGCTCGACGCAATATGTCCCGTTCCCACGGGGTCTCCAGGACCCGCATCAGCCGGCAAGCGAGCGGATGGAATTGGTTCGAGGTCGCTCCATCGGTCGGTAGGCGTACGTGCTGCTGATAAACCGCGAGCAGCGAGCGATGCAGCTCGGCGCGTGCGCGATGATCGATCCAGGGATCTGTCTGCCGTGAGGTGGTGCGGTTCTTCGGGTACGCGCGAAGCGCCAATGCCTCCGCCTCACTGATCAGTTCGCGCCCGAGGCGCGGTTTCTTCGCAAGCAGGGAGTCGAGGTCGCGCTCGCCCAGAATCGAGCGTATGCGCTCCGATAAGCGAGGTCGATCAGCAACACCGGGCTCGACCGTAGCGGGCAACAGGGGCAGCATCGGAAGCTCGATCGATTCGAGATCGGTGAGCCGATTCCTTGTCGCGGCTCGCTGCCTGCTCGGCGCATAGTCGCCATCCGGTGCGCTGTTTGCATTCAGGGCTTGCATCGCGGGCGACAGTTTGCAAAACGCGAGCCCCATCATTGGCTGAATCAGAGGTACATTGACAGACCGGCTGGCACGACCAGTCCCTCAATACGCCGCTCTTCCATCACTCATGGAGGAAGCGGGAAGATTGCGGGCGTTTCTTCCGTCGTTCGCTTTCACGGCGTTCTTCTCACCGGAAGACACGCTTCTGTGTGTCATCGCGGCGGAAACAGCGATGGCGAGAGCGCGCTCTCCGGGAAGCGCAATGTCACCGACTGCCGAGGGTGTGCGCATTGTCGAGCTGACATCGGGAAGCGGACTCGTGGGCTTGCGTCTGCTTCAAATCGAGCGACCGAGCACGCTGCTCGGTCTCGACATCGACCCGAAAGCGTCGGTTGTGGCGGCGGCGAATGCGCGTCTTCTGGGAGTCGAAGGGCGGGCGCGATTCAGGCGGGCGAGCCTGTGGGCTCCGGAGATCGAAGCGCTGCTACTCTCGGAGCAGCCTCATCTTCTCGTTTGCAATCCTCCATACGTACCTGAGCCGCCAGGCCGTACTCTCGCTCCCGAAGTGGGCGCAGGTCCACTTGGCACGGCACATCTCGAGCGAGCTCTCGAGCTCACTCGAGTAGCTCATCCGCGAGCGCTGGCACTCTCGTGGTGCAGCCTCTCCAATCCGGAAGGTGTGGTTCGACAGGCTGAGGAGATTGGATATCGCCTCAACTCACTCTTCGTAGTTGTAATTGCCGACGGTGAGTATTCGCGGTCGGCCGGATCGTATCTGAGAAGTTTGCCCACTGCTTTTCTCAACGATCGGCCAACGACTCTCAAGGCCGTCGCCGCTGATGGCGCTGCGGCGTTCGCATACCTGCTGCTGGCCGGCGACTTCTGGCCCGAGCGACGGGTGACGGAGCGACGAGGTCTACGAGGAAGCGAAGTGGTAGGCCGACTATGCTCGCGATTCGCCGAGCGTGGAATCCCCGGGCTCGCTGGAATGAAATCGCCCTTTCCAATTCGCTCGTGGCTCCTCGATCGGTGGGACGAAGTCATGCTGCGCGGATTCCTTCACGGACCGGTACAGACACTGGCTGAAGCGTGACGTGAGATTTCTGGGTATCGGAGAAACGGTGGACCTGGGCGACATGTATCTCCGCCTGCAATCGAAAGGACACGAAGTACGCGTTCACGCCGCCGACGAGGATTCGCAGGACGTCATGCGAGGAATGCTCGATTTCGCGCAGCATTGGGAAGGCGAGCTGGAGTGGATCGGCGAGGCCGGCAGTGAAGGCTTTCTCCTCTTCGAGACTGCAAACCTCGGAGCGTTGCAGGACCGTCTCCGCCGAGAGGGATACAATGTGATCGGAGGCAGCGAGCTCGGAGACCGGCTCGAGAATGATCGGGAATTCGGACAGACCGTGCTGCGCGAGCTTGGTCTCTGCACTGCCGAAGTGAAGTCGTTCGACAACTTCGATTCGGCGATTGAGTTCGTCGAGAGAAGGAAACAGCGTTACGTATTCAAGCTGAACGGCGCGGGCTGGGCGTCTACGCGGACATACGTCGGGCAACTCGAGGGCGGCGCCGATCTCATCGCACTTCTCGGCACGATGCGCAGCTGGTGGCCATTCGACGAGAAGCCGAGCTTCGTGCTGATGCGGTTCGTCGAGGGAGTTGAGGTTGGTGTCGGTGCGTTCTTCAATGGCGACACGTTCGTCCAGCCTGCCAATCTCGACTGGGAGCACAAGCGGTTTTTTCCGGGAGACGTTGGCGAGCTCACCGGAGAGATGGGGACAGTCGTGACGTATAGAGGGGCCGAGCGGCTGTTTGAGGCGACGCTGGCCAGGATGGCGCCGATGCTTCGTCAATCCGGGTACTGCGGATACCTGAATCTCAATACGATCGTGAACGAGGACGGGATATGGCCGCTCGAGTTCACCTGCCGGTTCGGCTACCCGGGTTTTCCAATTCTCGACGAACTCCATGAGGAAGGATGGGACGACATCTTCCGCCGCTTAAGAGACCATGATGCCGGCCCACTGCCTACGGGCGATGGATACGCTGTAGGAGTCGTCGTGACAGTGCCGCCGTTTCCCTATCCCGATGGATATGGAGAGTTGGGGAAGGGAATGCCGGTCTGTTTCAGAGAAGGAATCAGCGCAGAAGATCTTGACGCCATTCATTTCGCCGAAGTAGCGATGCAGAACGGACAAATGGTGACGGCAGGGTTGGTGGGGTACGCGCTTGTCGTGACCGGAAGCGGCTCGTCGATCGAGTCAGCGCGAGCGCGCGCTTACGATATCACACGTAAAGTGGTCATTCCGAATGCGCGCTACCGTGACGACATCGGTGAGCGGCTGATCCGCAGCGATCATGCACGACTCGTGAAGCTCGGCTGGCTTCCAGAATGAATCGGGCGGGAGTCGAGTCGGAAGCAGTCCGCCGTCTGGTTCAGGATATCGGCGAGCCACGGCTGCGAGGGATTCTCGTCCGCTGCCTCGAAGGGAGTATCTCGCCTCCCGTTGCACTGATGCACCTTCTCATAGAGACGGAGGATGCGGCTGCGGTTCGGGCAGCCGTTGACGACGTGACGCGCCGCGCCGCCGCGCTCTCCCGATCGGGCGATAACCTCGTTCGCGATCGCGTAGACGATTTGACGCAGCTCGTGGTCGAGAACGAAGAAGGCTGCGACAAGATCGCGGAAATGCTGCGTGCAAATGTGGACTCGGCGACGCCCGCTGAGACTGTCGATGCCGGGATCGCGTTCTGTGAGCGCCTCTTCGACTGGTCGGTGCGGGAGTCCGAGGAAGCGAGTGTGGCACTCTATTCGCTCGGCAGCACCGAGCTGCTCGAACAGGCGACTGATGAGATCGTAGCGCAACTCGAGCACTGGGGAGTCGTCTCGCCCGATCGAGATCTGCTCGATATCGGCTGCGGAATCGGAAGGCTCGAGGTCGCGCTCTCACCAAAGGTGAGATCCATTCACGGCGTGGACGTATCAGGAGAGATGATCGAGGTCGCGCAGCGAAGAACAGCGCGGCTGAAGAACGTGCAGCTTCTCAAGGGAACCGGTCGCGATCTCCGCGTATATGGTGACTGCACATTCGATACGGTCATCTCCGTAGACACTTTTCCCTACCTCAACCAGTCGGGGCAACCACTGGTGGAAAAGCACTTTGCCGAATGTGCACGAGTACTTCGACCGAAGGGCGATCTGGTAATTCTCAACTTTGGGTATGGAACCGACGACAGCGCGGACAATCTACGCATTCGGGACATGGCGGCCAGACATGGATTCGACGTGCTCGTTAGTGGCGACAGGCCGTTCGCACTCTGGGATGGAACAGCCTTCCACCTCCGTAGACGGGCTGGCTAGTCGGTAACAGCCGCCGGCGCCGGCTTCTCGTGCTCGCGCAGCTCGGGAGCCGCGCGTTGCGACAGGCGCTGCACCGCTTCGAGCATCGCCATGCAGAATGCCGCCCATGCGAGTCCGATGGTTGCGCCTGCGAGAACGTCCGAGGGGTAGTGAACTCCGAGGTAGATCCTGCTGAGGGCGATCAGCACGATCATCACCAACGCGAGCGCCATGGTGAGCCATCGCGCCCAGACACGCTTCTGCAGGCGCGCCGCCAGATAGGCAACCGTGCCATACACTATAGTAGCGCTCATGGCATGGCCCGACGGGAAGGATGAGCTGAATGCCTTCGCTCCCCAGGCGATTACGTGAGGACGGGGCCGGTCGAAGCGAAGCTTGAGGATTCCGTTGAGGATGATGCCGCCTCCAGTCGAGGCAAATAGCAGCAGCGCCGAGTAGCGGTGCTGAGTCAGCCAGAGGAAGAGTCCGGCGACAACAACGATCGTCAATACCACCGTGCCGGTTCCGAGCGCGGTAACCTCGAGTAGCGCACTGTCGAGAAATGGCGTGCGATGTAGAGCGATCCATCGCAGAACCATCTCGTCGAATGCCTGCGTAGTGCCTGCCGTCACGTGCTCGGCCAACTCGCCGAAGAGCAATGTGCAAACGGTGCCAACCGCGATGCCCGCGAGGAGGAAGATGCCGAGCGCGCCGATAACAGTTCCCGCACGATCGACGGACCGCCGGAAGTAATTGGATAGACTCTCCAAGTGAACGCGTGCGTGCTCGGTTCGGGGATCACCGGCCTTGGACTCGGGCATGACATCGCTCCTTGCACGGAACAGGCCCGACCATACCTTCGGCGCGATGCGAGTCCCTCTTCGCCGCACATTAACGACGTTGTCGCTGGTGTTCGTGATGTTCTTCAACGTCTCCGGGGGAGCGTTCACGACGGAGTCGCTCATCGTGAGCACCGGTCCGGGTATCGGACTCCTAATGCTCATCCTCGTTCCGCTCGTGTGGTCACTCCCGGAGACGCTGATCATTGGAGAGCTGGCGAGCATGCTTCCCGAAGAAGGGGGCTACTACCGCTGGGTGTATCGCGCGTTCGGTCCGTTCTGGGCGTTTCAGAACGGATGGTGGACATGGATGTACTCGCTGGTCGACATGGCGATTTATCCAGTGCTCTTCAATCAATACCTCGGATTTCTCGTTCCGGACCTCGGTGTGCAGGCACAGTGGGCCGTTTCGCTCGCGGTCATCTGGATTGGAACGGTGGTGAACCTGCGTGGAGCAAGTCGAGTCGGAATCGTGTCGATTGTAAGCGGAGCGCTGGTGCTGGGTGTATTCCTGACGTTATCGATCGCTGCGCTGCCGAATGTGAGTCATGTGCCGTGGAAACCGTTCGCGGCGCCCGGTACCGCGGGGTTGGGCGGCCTCGGAGTGGGACTGTCAATCGCGCTCTGGAACTACATCGGGTGGGATAATGCATCCACGGTGCAGGGAGAAGTCGCCGACGCGTCGCGAAGCTACCCGCGCGCGCTCGCGATCACGCTGCCGCTCGTGACGTTTGGGTATCTCATTCCGCTGTCATCAACACTGGCAGCGAGCGACTGGTCGCAATGGCGCGAGGGTGGATGGCCGGACATTGCGCGAATGTCCGCCGGAGCTCTGGGTGAGCCTCTCGCGTACCTGATGTCAATCGCCGGGGTGGTGAGCGCAGCCGCGCTATTCAACGCGCTCCTAATGTCCTATTCGCGAATTCCATTCGCGATGGCCATGGACGGGATGTTGCCTCGGTGGCTGGCGACTGTCGACAACCGAGGAACTCCGCAGCGTGCGGTGCTGGTGTCAGCCGTCTGCTATTCATTCTTTGCGTTGCTCTCCTTCGTCCATCTTGTCGTTGCCGACGTGCTGCTCTACTCGATGGCGCTCTTCCTCGAGTTCGGTGCGCTGATCGCTCTGAGAATTCAAGAACCGCTCCTGCGTGGCGCGTTCAGGATACGCAGTGGGACGAGGACGGTGGTTGCATTGGCGCTCTTGCCAGGTGTGGTACTTCTGGTGACGGTTGGCCTCGAGTTTCGAGACGGGGAATACGGAGCGCCAGCGGTGCTGGCAGCGATTGCTGCGGCGCTCACCGGGTTGGTGCTGTATCCGGTTACACGGCGGTGGCGCGAGGAGGCAGTGCGGGAAGGAGCTGGCTAGAGAATCTCGTGCATGTCTGTCTCACGCCGACCATGCTTGCGGCGCTCAGCGGCACGCCGATCTCCGCGTCGCGCGCGAACCCAGCGCCAGGTGGCGATCGCAACCATCACCGCAATTACCCCGTACAGAGGCAGAAGAACGTCGTGGAAAGCCGGCTGCGTCATGTCGAGCCAGAAAAGAAGGCCGCCGACAATTGCACCGCCTACCCACGCCGAGAAGAGAGGCCCGAGACGACGGCCTCTGAAGATCTGCAATCCACGCGGACCGCGCGTGACGTCCGCTGGCGGCATGACTTAATTGTACATCCGCCAGTGGTGGACGCGACATCGAGACGCGATGTCGCATCCGCACGCGGATCAGGAATCAGTCACGCCTGATGTCCCTGATATCCCGCCGACGATCGCGACGGTCTAGGCGAAGGTCGCGAGTATCGCTCCTGATTTCTCGTCTGTCGCGCCGTGCTTCCTTCAAGTCTCCCTGCCGAATGTCGCGCCGCACCTCGCGCCGATCGGCGCGGATCTCCCTGCGATCAGAGCGAATCTCTCTCGTATCACTCCGCACCTCTCGACAGTCGGCAATTGTTGCGTCCTGTTTGCGACACCAATGAGTGAGTGAGTGAGACCTGGCAACTGTCTGTGCCTGTGCTGCGCCGGCAGAAGCGGCAAACATTGCGGCGGTGATCATCACCGCTCTCGTCGTTCGAATCAGCATTCCACCTCCAATGTCCAGCGGTTGATGCGTTCGCGTTGCACTGCGATTGCTAGTCTCAACCGATTGGACGCCGAGGGCCGGAAGTCGTTAATGCGACGATTGTGGTGGCCCGGAGCGAGCTGCAAGAGCGAAAAGCGGATCGCCGGTCATGCGAAAAGTCGTCCAGTCATCCAACGCGACGGCCCCGATGCGGCGATAGAAATCGATCGCGAGATTGTTCCAGTCGAGAACCGACCATTCCAGGCGTCCGCAATCACGCTCGATCGCGATCCGTGCTAGCGCGGCGAGAAGCGCATAACCCACCCCCTTGCCTCGGGCCGCGGGAATGACGAACAGATCTTCGAGGAACAGTCCGCGGCTCGCCAGAAAAGTGGAGTAGTTGTGGAAAAAGAGGGCAAAGCCGGCCGGCTCATCACCGAGCCACGCAAAAATGACTTCAGCAGCGGGATCGTCGCCGAACAGGGTTTGTTCCAGCCGGTCCTCGGTGGCGACGCACTTGTCGGCGAGCCGCTCGTACTCGGCGAGGAGGCGAATGAATCGCAGTATGAGTCCGGTGTCATTCCGCGTGGCGGGAACGATTCTGATCGCCGCGGAGTCGTCGGGCATCGCCGGAGTATCCATGGAGGAAATCGGAGTGTCAACTGTGATCGCACCGAGGTAGCGTTGGCGAATAGCTCCGGCTATGATACGCCTGTAGCCGCGCGTCGGAACGCGCAGGCATTTTTATTTCGGCGCCGTGGCCAAGTGGTAAGGCGGCAGACTGCAAATCTGCTACTCGTCGGTTCGATTCCGACCGGCGCCTCTCACAAGCGATACAGCGCCCGGCTTTTGGCAGGCGCTTTTTCTTCCCCGTACCGTCGGTGCCGACCATGCTTGCATCCGTGATGTTGATGCAGGAAGCGGAGCACGGCCGTATCGGCTACGCTCGAGGTCTTTCGCTTTTCTCGGTGCCTCGGTGTCTCGGTGGTTAATCCTGGCCTGAGTTAACGCCCGGTGCGCTAAATCAGGTCACCTTGATCGTCTGGATCATGCCGTGGATGAAATGCGGCTTGTGGTCCTTGGCGTCATCCAGGAAGCACATCACTACGTAGTCACCGGCGGGGAAGTCACCGGTGAAATACTCCGTCTGGCCGGTACCAATGGCAGCTATTCCACCGAGTGCCGACGCGGGAGGAGGTCCTGAGGACGGTTTGCCCGTCATCATCTGCTCCAACCACCCCTGGAGATCAGCCTGTGTCTTACCGGGCGCCAGCCGGAACACCTGGATCTCGTGCGGTTGTCCCCCCGCGGCAGTAGTTACTCCAATCGTGTGTGTGCCAGCGGTCAGCGGCGTCGACCAATCGAACTTGTAGTCCGACAACGTGACGGTGATATCCGGAGTGGGCGCGGGAGCACTGACGGTGGTGGCCGGTGTGACCGTGAGCCCCTTAGTCATCCCGTGAGTGAAGTGAGGCGCTCCCTTCGGATCAGGTATAAAACAGACGAACATGTAGTTGCCCGGCTCGAGGTTTACCGTCGCGTTGGACGATCCACCAGGATCCGCGGCGTTCGGCCCGCCTGCCGGAACGATCCACGACGGTGGCGGCTCGCCTGGCTTCATGGTGCGCATTCCCGCCATTGCGTCGTTGTAAGTGTGCCCCTCGGTGAGGCGGAAAAGACTTGCGTGATGCGGCTGCTTGCCGTTGTTGACGAGCTTGAACGTCGTCATGCCGGCGGGAATCGAATCAGGTGCGTCGAACTTGTACTCGCTGGCAGTGATCGTGACCTCGTTTGGTGCCGCGGTACTCGCTGTGGCGTTTGCGGCCGCGCCGGTGTCGACAGCTGTCGTATCAGCGGGTTTCGATTCCTTCGTTGTGCAAGCGGTCAGCGTGACTGCGGCGGTGATCGCTGCGAGCAGCGAGTTCGTGCGGTGCATCATCCCTCCTGGGCGAGACAGATTCGATAATGAGTCGCATATTCTGCCAAGCCGCCGAGATGACGTCAAGCAGGCTGACTATGGCGTCTTCGGCGACTTCTCGAGCACCGCGGAATTGATGCAGTAGCGGAGTCCTGTGGGTCGCGGTCCGTCGTCGAACACATGCCCAAGGTGTGCGTCACACTTGCTGCACAAAACCTCGGTGCGCCGCATAAAGAGGCTGTTGTCCTGCTCGGTCGCGACGCTGTCGGGAGCAGCAGGCACGCTAAAGCTCGGCCATCCGGTTCCCGAGTCGAACTTGGCGTCGGAATCGAACAGCGGATTGCCGCAGCAGACACAACGGTACAGACCGGGCTCGTGCGAATTGTGGTACTTGCCGGTGAAAGCGCGCTCGGTGCCCTTCTCGCGAGCAATTCTGTACTGCTCAGGAGTCAGCTGGCTGCGCCACTCGGCGTCGGTTTTAGTGATTTTATTGGACATGGCTGGGTGGGAGGATCGGCTTCGAGCAGTATTGCAGGAAGCATACTTTATACGATAGAAACTCGCTGGCGGTTTTTCCCGGATAGCATGTGATGCACGTCATTAGACAGGCACGGAATGTTGTCGCGGGCCTCGGACTGATTTCCGCGATCTTTGGTTGCGCCCCCAAGAGACCGGTGCAGCTCGAGGCGCCGGTTTCTGTGTCGATCGAGCCTGTGGCAGGACCTTCCACACGGCGTGTCGCGCCCTCCCCTTCGCACAGCTTCTGGGAAGGCATGCGGAACCTGGACCCTGGTTATGCCGATCGGAATCCGGTATCACCCGAGGAGGCGCGATTCGCGAACGCGCTGCGACTGGTTCTCGCGGGCGATGCGAACGAAGCCGAGCTGACGCTCGACAGTCTGCGGAGCAGCGGCACCGATTCGCTAGTGCGGACGGCTTCGTGGATTCTGCTGACGGCAATGCTCCAGTATCAGGATAAGTGGGACGTGCTCGCCGAGATTGCGCCAAGGCGCAGTGACCTTCCTGCCGCAACCGAGCGTAACCGAGCGGCGGTCGAGCAATGGGCGGCGGTGCTCGGCAAAATTCCCCGGAGGGTGATCAGCATTCCTTCACGCCCAACTGTAGCGGGGCTAACGCTGTCAGTCGCTGGCACGCCAGTGGTGTCGGTGCTGGTAAATGGCAAGCAGCGGTTCTTCTGGCTTGACACCGGATCGAGCATTTCGATCGTTGCGTCGGATGTTGCGGCCGATGCTGGTGTGATACCGCTCAGCCGTGACACACTCGAGATCGTGACCGCGACCGGACGAATCCCTGCTCTGCCATCGGTGATCTCTCGGCTTCAGTTCGCCGGCGTCTCGATCACCAATGCGAAAGCGATGATTGTCGACACGGAGCTGATGCAGGTTCGATCGGTCGAAGGTGCGGCGGAGCAGATTCCGGTGAGGATCGACGGAATTGTCGGCTTCGATGTGCTGAGCCGAATGCGAGTGAGGCTTGATTACGGCGCAGGGACAGTGACGGTGGCACAGCCATCCCCGCCGGCAGGGACGCGGCGCCACGTCCAGCGGAATTTCTTCTGGGTGGGAACGCCAATGGTGCGACTGCTGACGGCGCGGGGCGTGCCGCTCCACTTCGTGCTGGACACCGGCGCGCAGGAGACATACGCGACGGAAATCCTTCCGGTGAAGGCAGGTGTTCGGACCTATCCGGGTGAGCGCCGGTCGGTGGCGGGTTTAGCGGGAGGGCGTCAGTTTCGCGGACGGTTTATCAACGACATCCGGCTCTGGCTCGGAGCTCGGCGGCTCGACTTCCGCCAAATGCTCATATTCGCACCAGCGGTGTCGAGCTTTGCTACTTGGGATGGGATCCTTGGGAGCGACATCGCTCGCACTGCCGTGGTGACCCTCGACGCCAGCGATGGCTTGTTCACTGTTGAGGAGCCATCCCGGGGCGGCCGAAGGTTGCGCGAGGGGAATTAGGTAGCTATC
>WNGF01000694.1_pt1 | contig 90159 bp, 97 predicted proteins | sample 5400641 | NCBI WGS metagenome assembly WNGF01 (sample SAMN13153371, study PRJNA577476) | soil metagenome | isolation source: 80 cm soil or saprolite under grassland replicate 2 | place: USA:California | collected 2016-06-15 | reverse complement strand
CTGCTCCGATCCACCGGCACCTCGTCGCCTTCCCGAGCGGCGCTTCCCGACGCTGACTCAAACACGCCCCATGGCAGCCGGCAAGACGCGCACACCTGGACCGAAGGACCGGCGACCCGTCGCGAGCACCCGCCACGCCCGCGTAGCGACCCTGCGCGGTCCCGACCCGCCAGTCGCCACAACGCCACGCATAGTCCCCCCGCGATCGCATGGCGCAGCTGTCGTCGGCGTCGTGCCACGTCCAGATCCTTCGCCAGGTCGTTGATCATATGAAAATCATAGAGTATTCTCTTCATATCTTCTGAGATACGGAGGATGATGCACCCGGGAAGCGACCGCGGATGGGGCCGCGCCGGGACGAGCTCGACAGGGAGACAGCAGATGAAGGTGACGGTCTTTGGAGCGACCGGCCGCATTGGCGAGCAGGTCGTGCGACAGGCGCTGGACGCCGGGCACAAGGTGACGGCAGTGGTCCGTGACCCGGCCCGGTTCGACGTGAACCATCCCGCGCTGGAAGTGGTGGCGGTCCCCGGCCTGACCGACCCGGAGACGCTCCGCCCGGCGCTGGAGGGCAGCGATGCCGCGATCTCGGGAGTCGGCCCGCGTGGCCGCAAGGACGGCCCGGTCGCCTCGACCGCGACGCGCGGGATTCTGCGGGCGATGGAGGCAACCGGCGTCCGGCGCTTGGTGGCGGTGAGCGCGGTCCCGGTCGGCCCGGTCCCCGACGGCGAGAGCTTTGTCAACCGCCGGATCCTGCTGCCATTGATCAGCGTCTTCGCGCGGGAGGTGTACGCCGATCTGGCCGCGATGGAGGACGAGATCCGGCGCAGCAGCACGGAGTGGACGGTCGTGCGGCCGCCGAAGCTGGTGAACAAGCCGCTGACCGGCAGGTACCGGATCGTCATCGGTGGGAACGTGCCGCGCGCCTACTCGATCTCCCGCGCCGATGCGGCCCACGCCATGCTCGCGATGCTGGACGACCCGGCCACCATCAAGCAGGCCGTCGGGATCGCGTACTGACCTCACGATGCGAGGGACGCCAGGCAGATGGGGCGTGCGGCCAACCCGACGCGTGAAAACTGGTTCTGGGCTCACATTCCGTGACCCGGCGGGCTGAATCATCCGCACGTGCGTATGTTGATCAGTGCCGCGGACGCACCAGGCAACCAACGTGGAGGAGCCGATGGACGAGGGGATCGACCGCGCCAGCTCACCCCCGACCCACACCATCACGCCGCATCTGGTCGTCCGTGGCGCTGCGCGGGCGGCGGAGTGGTACCAGGAAGCGTTCGGCGCGCAGGTGGGGCCCAAGATCCCGGTGCCCGGCGGCAAGTTCATCCAGATCGAGCTGCGCTTGGGCGATTCCAGGGTGATGTTGGCCGACGAGTTCCCAGAGATGGGGGTGCTGTCGCCGCTGTCGCTTGGCGGGACCTACGGAGCGCTGCACATCGCCACCGACGACGCCGACGCCCTATGGGAACGCGCTATAGGGGCTGGAGCCAAGGTGCACCAGCCACTGCAGGACATGTTCTGGGGCGACCGCCATGGGCAGGTCATCTGCCCGTTCGGGCACCGCTGGGGGATCTCGCAGCACCTGCGCGACGTGCCGTTGGAGGAGGTCACCCGGGCGGCAGCGGCGATGTTCGGCGGCCAGGCGGGCTGACGACGCCCGGCCATCACGAACTGTAGCCCAAATCGTGAAAACTGACGCGCTAGGTTCCTCGAGCTCGGTGCGGTGATCCGCCGCCGTTGCGCTGGAGGCTCTCTGGTGACGGGGTGGCCCGCAGCCACAACGACACCTGTGTGGGCTGCATCGTCTGATGGACCACCGTCAGCAGCTCAACGGTCAGGGTGTCCAAGTCGATCTGCTGGCGGAGCCGCGCGGTGAACGTCTGGATGGTGCGGGCCGCGTCGTAGCGGTGGCGGTTGAAGCGGCGGTCCACCACGTCCTGGACGCGGTGGCGAGCGGGCTGGAAGGCCGCGGCGACCGCCAGCGTCGCCACCGCAACTGCCAGGCTGGAGCGGTCGCGGCCGAGGAGTTGGCCGAGCCCCAGCACCACCCCCGCGTAGCCACCACCAAGCAGCACCGTGAGCAGGGCGTAGGTCACGGTGCGGCTGATGATCCGGTCCAGGTCGAACAGGCGGTAGCGCAGGACCGCCACGGTCAGGCCTGCCACCAGCGGCAGACCGGAGAACCCAATCCACTCGGCCGGCAGCAGACCCTCGCCGGTGACCAGTATGGGGACGAACCACACCGCCACCGCGAGGGTCGCCGAAAGGCTGCCACCGCCCACCAGCCACTTGAGCTGCTGGCGGGCGATCGGGTCGGTCGCGGTCAGGTAGCGGGCCATCGCCAGGACGATCGTCATCCCCAGCACCGCCGTGACGATGAGCGTCTCCATGGCGATGACCCGGCCGACCCAGCGGGTGAAGCCCACACCCCCCAGCGCGGCCAGCGCCCATGCGGCCAGGAGCGCCGGCGGGGCGGCGGACGCCACGGGCAGGAGCCGGCGGTGCCGCGCCAGCGGCGGCCACGGGCGAGGGAACAGCAGCACGAACCCCATCTGCCCGGCCCAACCAATCAGGTACATCGCGTGGGTATTCAGCAGGTACAGCCACAGGAGCGGACCGCCGCGGGTATCAAGAGCGGACATGCCGATCTCGACCGCCAGCGTGCTGGTCAGCAGCCCGCCCCCAAGCACGAGCAGCGCCGCGGTCGCCGGACCCGCCCGCCGCGCGTACAGGTAGGCCACCACGCCGAAGAGCACGACCACGAACAGGATCGTTCCCCAGGCCCGAAGCAGCGGACCGGCGACGTCGGCACGCTGCAAGGTGACAGTGACCTCCTGCGTGCGTCCGGCGCGGACCACCTGGTAGGTCAGCCGGTCACCGGGCTGGTACGCCGGTACCCGCCAGCCGCGACCGGCGCCGCCCAGCGCCACGCCATCGATTGCCGTGACCAGGTCACCGTCGTGGAGCATCCGGTCCGGATGCTCCTGGACGACCACGCCAGCGCCGGTCCAGGCCCAGGTCCGCGGGGCTACCTGCGTGCCGTCGCTGGGGGTCACCATGCGCAGCGCGATGAACGCGGCGCTGCCCGCAAGCATGAAGGCCACCAGCCAGCCCAGCGGGTGGCGTAGCCATGCCGCTGGCCACGCCGGCCGGGTGCCGGGGATCGGCTTCCCGGGTGTCTGCATCCAGCACCTCCGCCCCTGCAGGTGTCCCGGCGGCGAAGGCCAGGTACAGCCACCATGGACGAATGGCAGTGTCGCCCGCGCGCGTGACGGCAGCGTTACGGGCAGTGGGACGGGGGCCGCGGCCTGGCTGCTGCGATTTCCTCCGATCCGGGTGATGCGGGAGCAGCGAAGGCGAGGTGCGATGCCACCTGGGCTGCGTGGAGGCGGCCAGGTGTGACTCGGGGGGGGCGGTGGACTGATGGAGGAGTGGGTGGTCGCGGGATTGCTCGGTGCTGTGGCCGGATACGGGGTTCGGGTCTGGCAGGAGAAGACGCCCGCGGTGGTCAAGAGGCCCGCCGAGGCGGTCGTTCGGACGATCGGGTCAGCGGTGGGTGCCGGGGCCAGCATGGGCGGCAGGGCGGCCGGCGCGGGGGCGTCGCTCGGCGCACGCGCCGTACGAGGCGGTATCACCACAGTCGTTTCGGGCGCGGGCATGGCTTCGAGGACCGCGACGCGACGTCCGGCCGGCGGCGGCCGCGCCACCATGACGAGAGTCCCGGTGTCCGATGGGGGCCGCGAGGCCAAGCCGTCCAGGACGCGACCCGCAAGGGCCCGTTCACCGGCCCATCTGAAGCCGGGCGGGCCCCGTCCTATCGCCCGGTGAGCGCCAGCGCGGCGGCCGACGGAAGCTCGACGACGTCCGCCTGGCCCGCCGGCCGGTCGCGGTCGCTCCTGCCGAGCGAGGGCAGCGGCAGGCGCGACAGCGCGGGCTCCGGCGCCTGCACTCCATCGTCGCTCTCCACGCCTCAGCCCCCCGTGACGGCCCCCAGTGTGAAGGAGCCATGACACCCGAGGCCGGACCCGGTGCCATCGTCCGGAGGGGACGAAATCCCCGTTCAGAGGCACCGGGCCGTGGAGGTCAGGCGGGCTGTGGAGCGGCGGACGGTCCGTGCGTCTCCGCGCCGCCGTCGGCGTCGTCGCGGGGAGGCAGAGGTTGATCCCGATTGGGCCGGTGTGGGATAATGGTTTTACCTTTAATCCCAATCGTCGGATCTGGACCGACATGGACCCGACAAGCGACGGGCGAGCATGCGAAGGGCGGTCGGACGATGCTCAAACGAGAGATCAACGAGCTTCTGACGCGGACCGGCCCCGGGACGCCGATGGGCGAGCTGTTTCGCCGGTACTGGCTCCCGGCCCTCCTCGCCGAGGAACTCCCCGAGAACGACTGCCCACCGGTCCGCGTCAAGCTCCTCTCCGAGCGGCTGATCGCCTTTCGTGACAGCGACGGTCGCTATGGGCTGATCGACGAGTTCTGCGCCCACCGCGGCGTGTCGCTGTGGTTCGGACGCAGCGAGGAGGGCGGCCTGCGCTGCGCCTACCACGGCTGGAAGTACGACGTGAACGGCCGCTGCGTCGAGGTGCCGTCCGAACCCGAAGACAGCCGGTTCCCCCAGAAGGTCAAGCTGACGTCCTATCCGCTTGTCCAGGTCGGGGACGTCCTCTGGACCTACCTTGGCGACCCGGTCAACCAGCCCGAGTTGCCGGAGTTCGAGTTCGTGCGCGTGCCGTCCGAACAGAGCTACACCTCCAAGCGGTGGCAGGAATGCAACTGGCTGCAGGCGCTCGAGGGCGGCATCGACTCCAGCCACGTCTCGTGGCTGCACTCGGCCGGGCTGAAAAACGACCCGCTGTTCAAGGGCAGCAAGGCCAACGAGTACAACCTGGGCGACATGAAGCCCTTCTTCGAAGTCGTCGAGGTCGACGGCGGCCTGTTCATCGGCGCGCGCCGCAACGCCGACGACGGCAGGTACTACTGGCGTATCACGCCGTGGGTGATGCCGAGCTTCACGATGATCCCGCCGCGCGGGAACCACCCGGTCCACGGCCACTTCTGGGTCCCGATCGACGACGAGAACTGCTGGGTGTTCACCTTCGACTACCACTCCGACCGGCCGCTGACGCCCGACGAGCTGGCCGCGATGCGGGCCGGGCACGGCGTGCACAATGAGTACGTCCCCGGCACCTACCGGCCGCTGCAGAACAAGGACAACGACTACATGATGGACCGCGAGGCGCAGAAGCGCGGCGAGACGTTCTCGGGCGTCAAAGGCATCGCGATGCAGGATGCCTCGCTGCAGGAGAGCATGGGCCCGATCGTCGACCGCACCAAGGAGCGGCTGGTCTCGACCGACGCCGGCATCATCAAGGCGCGCCAGAAGCTGCGGAAGGCCGCCGAGGCGCTGCGCGACGACGGGACGACGCCGCCGGGCGTGGACGCCGCGCACCACCGGGTCCGGTCCGCGTCCGTGCTGGTGCCAAAGGACGAGGCCTTCATCGACGCCGCCCATGAGGCCCTGGCCGTCACCCCCGGCGTGACGCACGCCTCGGTCTGAGGATGAGCACGCGTCCGACGCTGCTGAACGGCTGCGGCATGGCGGCGACCGCCGCCGAGGCGCGCTTCCGGATCAACGGCCCCAACCCGCCGGCGCGGGCCGCCCGCATCGTCGCCCTCGACCGGGGAGCCGCCGCCGTGATCAGCCGCGCCGCCCAGCAGCGCTGGCAGGGCGCGCACTTCTTCACCTACGAGCCGGGATCCCCGGGCGGTGACCGCGACGGCAGCCCGCCGGACATCGCGCTGCGAGCCCCCGACGGTTCCCACGTGCGGCTCAGCGAGGCGCTGGCCGGCGCCGACATGACGGTGATGGTCGCGACCGCCGAGGACGGCGCGGAGGCCGCCTCGGTGGTCGGGGAGATCTGCGGGCGCCTGGGGATCATGACGACCGGCCTGGTCTTCGGCCAGGGTCGCGCCCCCACGGTCGTCTCCGTCCTGCGGCGCCACGTCAGGGTGCTGGTCGTCTCCGGGGACGAGGACGACGTGCCCGAGCTGCTCTCGGCGTTGCGGGCCTGACCGACGACCAGCCTGACGAGGTCCCATGGACGCCAAGGACGCGAAGGTCACCATCCCGGCGCTGCAGCAGATGAAGCGCGACGGCCGCAAGATCGTCGGCGTCGTCGCCTGGGACTACCAGATCGCCCGGATCGTCGACCGGGTCGGGGTGGACGTCGTCTCGGTCGGCGACACCGTCGGCGTCAACCTCTGGGGGCAGTCGAACCCGCTGGAGGTGACGATGGACCAGATGATCCTCGTCTGCCAGGCGGTCCGGCGCGGCGTGCAGCGGGCGCTGGTGAGCTGCGACTTCCCCTACGGCCCCCTGCAGGAAGGTACCGGCAGCGCCGTCCGCGCGGCCATCCGCCTCGTCAAGCAGGCCGGCGTCGACCTCGTCAAGCTGGACGGCGCCGCCGACTTCCTCGACGCGGTCAGCGCCATCGCCCGCGCCGGCATCCCGGTCTTCGCCCAGCTCGGGATCACGCCACAGACCGCGCTGCGCTACGGAGTGGAGTACGGCGCGATGTCGCGACCCGGCGCCGAAGTGCCGGTGGAGCTGACCGGCGACCTGATCGCCGAGGCGAAACGGTTGGAGGAGGCCGGAGCCTGCCTGCTCGACTTCACCAACTCCGGACCGATCGTCGGGCCGGAGGTCACCCGCGCCGTCTCGATCCCGGTGCTCGGCGGGTTCGGCGGCGGCCCGTGGCTCGACGGGCGGATGCGCATGGCGCACGCCGCCATCGGCTACGCCGCGTCGGCGCTGGACGACCCGCCGGACACCTATGCCAACGTCGCGAAGATCGCGTTCGAGGCCATCGCCGGTTACGCTGACGACGTCCGCGCCGGACGTCAGATCAAGAGGTGAGGCGCGTCGTGCCGACCGTCAGCATCGACGGGATCGTGACACGGTACGAGGTCACGGGCTCGGGTCCCCCGCTGCTCATGTTCTCGCCGGGCGGGTTCGACGCGACCCTCGACAACTGGACGGCGCACGGCAGCTACCGCCGCCTCAACCTGCTCGGCCACCTGACCCGGCGGTACACCTGCATCGCCTTCGACAAGCGTGAGTCGGGCCGGTCAGGCGGCCGGGTCGAGCGCGTCACCTGGGCCCACTACGCCGCCCAGGGAAAGGGCCTGCTCGATCACCTCGGCGTCGAGCGGGCCCACCTGATGGGCGGCTGCGTCGGCTGCTCCATCGCGGCCGTGTTCGCCCTGGCCCATCCCGAGACCACCATCAGCATGGTGCTGTACTCCCCAGCCGGAGGGGCCAGGTACCGCGTCACCCAGCACGCGCGCTTCGCACAGCACCTGGCCTACCTCGACGAGCACGGCCTCGAGCAGGTCGTCGCGCTGGCCAACAGCCACGACAAGAGCTTCTCGCAGGACCCGCGGGTCGGCCCCTGGGTCAGCGTCATCCGAGCCGACCAGGCGTTCGCCGAGGCCTACGCGCAACAGGACACCGGCAGCTACCGCTACCTCGTCACCGGGATGGCGCGCGTACTGTTCGACCGCGACACCGTGCCCGGGCCCGAACCCGAGGACCTGCTGCGCCTGCCCGTCCCCGCCCTCGTCGTGCCAGGCCAGGACGCCTCGGCTAGAGCAAACTCTCGCCCCGCTCCAGCGCCGCGATCTGGTCGAGGCGCCGCTGGTGACGGTCGCCCTTGAAGGCGGTGGCCAGCCAGATGCCGGCGATCTGCTCCGCCAGCTCCACGCTCACCACCACTTTGGCGCCCATCACCAGCACGTTGGCGTCGTTGTGGGCGCGGGCGACCTCGGCTGTCAGGAGGTCGTTGCAGAGCCCGGCCCGCACGCCGCGGATCTTGTTGCAGGCAATCTGCTCGCCGCTGCCCGTGCCGCCGATCATGATGCCGCGGTCCACCTGACCGTCGACGACCTGCCGGCAGACGTCCTCGCACAGCCGAGGGTAGTCGACGACCACCTCGGGGTCGTGCGTGCCACGATCGTCCAGCTTGTGGCCGCGGGCCGTCAGAAATGCGACAAGGCGCGCTTTCAAGGCAACGCCGTTGTGGTCACCAGCGATCGCGATACGCATGTGCATCCTCGGGGAAGAGGCTCTCCACGGTGAACGGCCGCTCCAGGATCCGCTGGCTGACCGCGTGGCGGATCAGCGTCTCGAGGATCGCCCGGTTGGGCTCGATGCCGTAGGGGAGCGGGTCCCGACCGGTGATCCGCATGACGCGCCGGTACATCAAGTCGGTCGGCGTGGGAGCCGTGACCGCGTCGCTACGGAGGCGCTCGACGTAACGCCGCTTGGCCTCGGCAAAGGCGCCGAAGATCCTCACGGCCAGATCCGGGTGCGCGTCGAGCAGCTCGTCCTTGACGACCACCAGGTGGTTGATCGGGTAGAAACCGCGCCGGAGCAGGGCCTCGAAGCCCGCCTCGGTCGCGTCGGGGATCAGTGGCGCCACGTCCGGGTGGTCCACCTCGATGTTGATCGCGGCGGCGAGCTCGCCGCTGGCCACCATCTCCGCGAGATCCCTCCCGGGCTCGGCCGGGACGACGTTGGCGGGCGGGCGGTACTCGGTGACGTGCTCGTCGCCGGAGAGCACCCAGGTCACCCGATCGAGATCGACGCCGTACTCGTCCTGCAGGATGCTCCGCGCCCACACGCCGGTCGTGACGGTGTACCCGCGGTTGACGCCGACCTTGCGGCCTTCCAGGTCCTTGGGCGCTCGGATGCCGGACCTGGTGTTGTAGACGATGGCGCCATGGTGGAAGCCCCGCACCAGGAAGACGGGCAGTGCTGTGAAGCGCTTGCCGTGCGCCTTGGCGCAGAGGTAGGTCGTGAGCGCCATCTCACACACGTCGTACGCCAGCTCGCGCACCATGCGCCGGAACGCATGGATGAGGACCGGAACCTCCTCGAACTCGAAGACGGCGCCCGATGGCGCCACCGTCCCGTCCTTGAGCGCCCGGTTGTTTCCCTGCGTGCGCGTCACGGCGCTGAGATGCAGATTCCCCATAACGGCCCAGAGTATAGCATCTCGGTGGGCGAATGATATTACCATTACGGGAGTGCGTCCTTACCCGCGGCGAGAGGAGCACCGGTATGGCGGAGCGTGTGCTGGCGGCCGTGCGGACGGGGCCGGGCAAGACCGAGCTCCGCGAGTTCCCGATGCCGGACATCCACGAGGACGCCGCCCTGCTCCAGGTCGAGGTGGCCGGCATCTGCGGGACCGACGTGAAGATGTACGCCCGGCCCCCATTCGCCGACCCGGTCATCATGGGCCACGAGAACACCGGCGTCATCGCCAAGGCGGGTCCCAAGTTCGTCGAGCGCCACGGCGTCGACGAAGGCGAGCGCGTCTTCGTCGAGCACTACGTGCCCTGCTGCCGCTGCGAGTGGTGCCGCGCGGGCGAGTACCGCCACTGCAAGGCCACGGACTGGCGCACCAACCCCGACGCCCGCCGCTACGGCTACACCTCGGCCGAGAACCCGTTCCACCTGTGGGGAGGGTTCGCCCGGTACATGTACCTGCCCTGGAACGCCGTCACCCACAAGGTCCCGGCCAACGTCTCTGCCGAGCTGGCCGGTATCGCGACCCCGCTGTCCAACGGCATCGAGTGGGCCTTGTTCGACGCCGGCGTGGGCTACAGCTCCACCGTCCTGGTCCAGGGGCCGGGCCAGCAGGGCCTGTCCCAGGTGGTCGCCTGCAAGCAGGCCGGCGCCTCGCTCATCATCGTGACGGGAACCAGCCGCGACGCCGCGCGGCTGGAGCTCGCGAGGACGCTGGGAGCCGACCAGGTCCTCGACGTCCAGAAGGAGGACCCGCTGCCGCGCATCCTGGAGCTCACCGGCGGCGAGGGCGTCGACGCCGTGCTCGACTGTACCGCCGGCGCCGGCGTCACCCCGATCCTGTTCGGCATCGACGCGCTCAAGCGCAGGGGCGGCATCCTGCTGGTCCAGGGCGAGCTGGCCGCCTTCCCGGACTTCCCGCTCAGGAAGCTGACCGAGAAGGCCATCACCATCAAGAGCGCCCGCGGCCACAGCTACCGCGCCTGCGAGCTCGCCCTGGAGCAGCTCGCCTCCAAGCGATTCCCGCTGGACCTGCTGACCACCAACACCTTCGGCCTGGACGAGGTCGACCGGGCCATCAGGACCGTCGGGGGCGAAGGCGACGACGGCGCCATCCACGTCTCGCTGCTGCCCTGGAAGCACGACGGGGGATAGTCCCAGGAAGGGAGTCAGATGGCAGTCGTCGTCCGAAACATCCGTCGCGCCGACCGGGCCGCCACCGACGCGCTTGCGGACTACGGCGCGGCGACCATCCACGAGGCGCAGGGCCGCACCGGGCTCCTCGCCCCGCACCTCCGCCCGATCTACGCGGGCGCGCACATCGCGGGGACGGCGGTGACGGTCAGCGTGCCCCCCGCCGACAACTGGATGATCCACGTCGCCGTCGAGCAGTGCCAGGAGGGTGACGTGCTGGTGGTCGCCCCCACCTCCCGCTCCGAGGCGGGCTACGTTGGCGAGCTGATCGCCACCGCGCTCCGGCGGCGCGGGGTCAGGGGCCTCGTCATCGACGCCGGATGCCGCGACGTCGCCGAGCTGACCCGCATGGGCTTCCCCGTCTGGTCGCGCTGCGTCTCCGCGGCCGGCACCGTCAAGGAGACCCTCGGCGACGTCAACGTGCCGCTCGTCTGCGCCGGCCAGCTCGTCGCACCCGGTGACGTGATCGTCGCCGACGACGACGGCGTCGTCGCCGTGCCGCGCGGCAACGCCACCGAGGTGCTCGCGGCCTCCAGGGCGCGGGAGCACAGCGAGGCCGCCAACCGCGCGCGTTACCGAGCCGGAGAGCTCAGCCTCGACGTCCACCGCATGCGCGAGCGGCTCGAGCAGAAGGGCCTCGAGTACGTCGACCAGGCAGCGGACGACTGAGGTGGGCCGCCGATGATCATCGACTGCCACGGCCACTACACCACCACACCCAAGGAGCATCAGGCCTTCCGCGACGCCCAGCTCGTCCGCCTGGCCGACCCGAACCTGCCCGAGCCACCGCCCGCCGAGATCAGCGACGAGCAGATCCACGACAGCATCGAGCGCAACCAACTGCGGCTGCTGCGGGAGCGCGGCGGCGACCTGATGCTCTTCTCGCCCAAGGCGTCCGGCATGGAGCACCACGTCGCCGACCTGGCCACCGCGCGCAGCTGGGCGCGGGCCTGCAACGACCTCGTCCACCGCGTGGTCGGGCTGTTCCCCGAGCACTTCGCCGGGGTCTGCCAGCTGCCGCAGACACCCGAGGGGCCGCTGGACGACTCGATCGCGGAGCTGGAGCGGTGCGTCGAGGAGCTCGGGTTCGTCGCCTGCAACCTGAACCCCGACCCGTCCGGCGGCTGGTGGACCTCCAGACCGATGACCGACCCCTCCTGGTACCCCCTGTACCAGAAGATGGTCGAGCTGGACGTCCCGGCCATGATCCACGTCTCGACCTCGCGCAACCCCAGCTTCGACACGCTGGGCGCGCACTATCTCAACGCCGACACGACCGTCTTCATGCAACTGGTCCAAGGCGACCTGTTCAGCGAGTTCCCCACCCTGCGCCTGGTCATCCCGCACGGCGGCGGCGCGGTGCCCTACCACTGGGGCCGCTACCACGGGCTGGCCGAGCGGATGAACCGCCCGCCACTGGCCGAGCACGTCATGAGGAACGTCTTCTTCGACACCTGCGTCTACCACCAGCCGGGGATCGACCTCCTTCACCGCGTCATCGGCGCCGACAACCTCCTGTTCGCCTCGGAGATGCTCGGTGCCGTCCGCGGGACCAACCCGCAGACCGGGCGCGGTTGGGACGACACCAAACCGTACGTCGAGCGCCTCGACCTACCGGAAGCCGACAGGCGCAAGGTGTTCGAGCTGAACGCGCGACACGTCTATCCGCGCCTCGACGCGCGACTGGCGGCGGCAGGCAGGTAGCGCCGGTGGAGGGAGCACAACGTGGCGAGGCTGAGACTGACACTGGCATGTGGCGACTACGACCGCACCAGGGCGCTGGAGGAGGGCACCATCCGTCCCGACGGCATCGACCTGACCTACCTGCGGCTCCCCGCGGAGGAGACGTTCTTCCGGATGGTCCGCCACGGGTGCGTCTACATCAACTCGGGCGCCGGGATCACCACCCCGGAGGACCTCCGCGGCAAGGCGGTCGGCACCCCCGAGTACCAGCTCACCGCCAGCGTGTGGATCCGCGGCATCCTCGCCGACCACCACCACGTGCCCGTGGACTCGGTCACCCACCTCGTCGGCGGCCAGGAACAACCGGGCCGCCCCGAGAAGGTCGCCCTCGACCTGCCCCCCCGCATCCGCGTCCAGCGCATCCCAGCGGGCACGACCCTGTCGGGGATGCTGGCCGACGGCGGGATCGACGCGCTGTGCACGCCCCGCCTGCCTCGGCCGTTCGTCCAGCGGGACCCGCGCGTGCGACGCTTGTTCCCCGACGTCATCGGGACCGAGCAGGCCTACCACGCCGCCACGGGACGGTTCCCGATCATGCACGTCGTGGTCGTCCGGCGAGACGTCTACGAGGCCTATCCGTGGGTCGCGCAGTCGCTCTACAAGGCGTTCGAGCTCGCCAAGGCCGACGCCGCCGAACGCCTCTACGACTCCTCGGCGCTGCGCTTCATGCTGCCGTGGCTGACCCAGCAGCTCGAGCAAGCCAAACAGCTACTCGGCGACGACTACTGGTCCTACGGCCTGCAGGCCAACCGCGACACCCTCGCCACCTTCCTGCGCTACCACCACGAGCAAGGGCTGTCACGCCGGCCCCTGCAGCCCGAGGGGCTGTTCGCCCCCGAGGCGACCGAGTCCGCCGTCATCTGACGCCACCGACCGGGCCCGGCGCGCAGGCCGGGTCCCCAGGTCAGCGGGGGGTGCGCTGGCGGCTCCGGGCGGCCTGGCGTGCGGCGGCGCCGGCCATGGCGGCGGGCGGGTCGCCCTCGAAGGGCAGGCCGACGTCCACGCCCTCGTGCCGCAGCAGCCAGCTCTTGACGTCCAGGCCGTAGTAGTAGTCGCCGAGCGAGCCGCCGGTGCGGACGATCCGGTGGCAGGGGACCACCAGCACGATCTGGTTCCTGGCACAGGCGAAGCCGGCGACCCGGGCGTTGCCGGCGTCGCCGACGCGGGTGGCCAGCTCGCGGTAGCTGATGGTGGAGCCGGCGGGGACCTCGCGCATGACCTTCCAGGCGGACTGGAACCAGGTGCTGCCCGCCTGCTCGACCGGCAGGCTGTCGATGGCGCTGACCTCGCCGTCGAAGTAGGCGCGCAGTGCGTCGGTGATGGGACCGAGGTCGTCGGTGCGGCGCGACTCCTCCTGGCGCGCGGTGGGTTCGAGGCGGGCGTGGACCTCGGCCGGCTGGTCGGTGAAGGAGGCGGCCCGCAGGACACCGTCCGAGGCGATCAGGGTGAGCGGACCGATGGGGGTGGTGATCGTGCTGGTCTCGAGGGTCATGCCGCGAACTCCTCTGAAGGTGTGGTCGAGCCGAGGCTGGTCCACAGGTGCAGGATCGCGTAGGCACGCCATGGGCGCCAACGCTCGGCGCGGTCGGTGATATCGGCCGGGTCGGTGGGCAGGCGGTGGGCCCGCAGCGCGTGGAGCAGGCCGAGATCGGTCACCGGGAAGGCGTCGGGGTCGCCCAGCGCTCGCATGGCCACGTAGGCGACCGTCCACGGCCCCACGCCCGGCAGCGCCAGCAGGCCGGCGGTGGTGCGGGCGCGGTCGGCGCCGCGGTCCAGCTCGACGTCGCCCTTGACCACCGCGCTGGCCAGCGCGCGCAGGGCGGTCACCCGGGTCTTGGTGACGCCGAGGCTGTCGAGGTCGGCGTCTGCCAGCCGCTCCGGCGTCGGGAAGGTCCGCGTCAGGCCGGCGTCCGGCGTGGCCAGGGGCTCGCCGAGGGCGGCCACCAGCCGACCGGTGAGGGTCGTGGCGCCGGCCACCGAGATGCGCTGCCCGATGATCGCGCGCACCGCCATCTCGAACCCGTCCACCGCGCCGGGCACGCGCAGCCCCGGCCGCGCGGCGACCAGCGGCGCCAGCACCGGGTCGGCGCCGAGTGTCTCCGCCACGGCGGCGGGCTCGGCGTCCAGGTCGAGCCACTGCCGGCAGCGCTGTACCGCCACGCCGAGGTCGCGCAGGTCCTCCAGGCGCAGGCGGAGCTGCACCTGGTTCGCGCGCGCCAGCGGCTCCAGCTCGGCGATCGCGGCGCTGTTCGGCAGCGCGAGCACGCGCCGCAGCCGGCCGCCGCCGATCTCCTCGATCCCGGCGACGGCGCGCTTGCCGAGGAAGCCGAGCAGCGCCGCTGTGTCCAGCGGCGGCCGGTAGGCGAGCCGCAGGGTCAGCACGCCGCTGGAGTCCAGCGCCGGCGCGGCCGGCCGGCGGGCGTGGCGGCGCAGCTCGGTCGGGGTGCGTCCAAAGGCCGCCCGCATGGAGTCGTTGAACTGGCGGATGCTGGAGAAGCCGGCGGCGAAGGCGACCTCGGTCAGGGGCAGGGCTGTCTGCTCGACGAGCACGCGGGCGGTCTGCGCGCGGCGCGTGCGCGCCAGCGCGAGCGGCCCGGTGCCGACCTCGGCGACCAGCTGGCGGTGCAGGTGGCGCTCACTGACGGCCAGACGGCCGGCCAGGCCCTCCACCCCCTCGGCGTCCACGACACCTTCGGCGATCAGGCGCAGCGCCCGTGCGACCAGGTCGGCGCGCACGTTCCACTCGGCGGAGCCGGGGCTCGCGTCAGGGCGGCAGCGCCGGCACGCCCGGAACCCCGCCGCCTCGGCCGCCGCGGCGAACCGGTAGAAGCGCACGTTCTCAGGCTTCGGCGTCTGCGCCGGGCAGATGGGCCGGCAGTAGATCCCCGTCGACGCCACCGCGATGAAGAAATGCCCGTCGAAGCGCGGGTCCCGGCTCGCCGCCGCGCGTCGGTAGGTCTCGAAGTCCTCGTTCATGCGGCGATTGTGGCAGTGCCCCACGACAGCCGCTGGCGGTTTTCGGACGTGCTCGTGCTCAGGAACGCTTCGGCGCGGTCCGGCTCGCCGCCCCTCTGGACTTCTCCTCCTGCCGCACCCTGGCCGCCGTGCGCTCCAGGTGGGCACGCATGATCTCGACCGCCTCGTCGACCTTGCGGTCACGCACCGCCTCCACGAAGGCGAGGTGCTCCTGCGTGCCCCGCCGGCCCATCTCCGGCGCGACCTGCTGGGCCTCCTCCAGTGACTTGAGCAGCGGCCCCTGGAGCGAGGGCAGCAGCAGCTCGATGGCGCCGTTGTGGGCGCACTGGGCCACGCGCGTGTGGAACTCGACGGACATGCTCATGTCGTAGGTCCCGGCGGCCAGCGCCTCCCGGGCGCGGTGGCAGAGCGCCAGCAGGTCCTCGATGTCCTCCTCGGTGGCGCGCTCGCAGACCAGCGGGATGATCCCGAGCTCCAGCACCATGCGCAGCTCGGTGACGTTGCCGGAGGTCACCGAGGACATCGTCAGGTAGTCGAGGATCCCCTCGCCGACCCGTTCCTTGGAGGGCGAGCGCACGAACGCGCCGCCGCGGGCGCCGACGCGGATCTCCACCAGGCCGTTGGCCTCGAGGACGCGCAACGCCTCGCGGACGGTGACGCGACTGACGCCGAAGTGCTCGCACAGCTCGCGCTCGGCCGGCAGCCGGTCGCCCGGCTGGAGCTGGCCCTGCCGCATGAGCACGCGGATCTGGTCGACGATGATCCCGGAGATGCGCCCCGGGTTGATGCGGTTGAACAGGCCGGCGGACGCCTCGCCACCCTCGGCGCGGCCGGTGCCGGCGCGGCCGGCTGCGCCCCCGGGCCGCTTGGCGCCCGCGGTCTCGCTCAACGGGCGAGAGCGACTCATAACGGCTCCCTCGTGTCCGGTTGACGGAGGTTCGCCAACCGCCTGATGGTATGATCAATAGACCTCTGGCGGGCCCTCTGTTGCCACGGAGTCCAGGGAGACGGCATGGTCGAGCGAGTCGGAGATCTCGGCCGTCGGCGATTACCAGACTAGCATCATCGGTCGGCAGCCAATCATTGCGGGCGCCCGTCCGGACCGCGAGGCCATCCATGTCAGCATCGTCCCCTGACGCCCCACCGGTGGTCGACGTCCACGCGCACCTCGTCCCCGAGCGCGCCTTCGAGCGCGTGCCGGCGGGGATGCGCGCGGAGCGGGTGGAGGGCGCCGACGAGATCCGCCTGGCGGTGCACGGACCGCGGGGCGCCGGTCGCGGTGCGCCGCCGGAGCTGCGCGACCTGGAGCTCCACCGCCGGCGCCAGCAGCGGAGGGGGATCGGGCTCTCGCTGGTGGGTCCGTGGATCGACATGGTCAAGGCGCCGGACGAGCCGGCGTTGCAGCAGGCCTGGTGCCGCGTGCTGAACGAGGAGCTGGCCGCCGCGACCGGCGCAAGCGGCCACTCGCGCTGGCTGGCGGCCCTGCCCGACCTGGACGGCGCGCGCGCCGGTCAGGAGCTGGAGCGGGCGGCGGCCGCCGGCGCGGTCGGCGGGATGCTGGCCGCCAACCCGGAGCACGGCACCCTGGCGCGCAGCGACCTGGAATGGCTGTGGCGGGCGGCGGAGCGGCTGCGCCTGCCGCTGGTGCTGCACCCCGGCGAGTTCAAGCCGCCGCCGCGCCTGGCGGAGCACTTCATGGTCAACCTGGTCGGCAACCCCTTCGAGACCACCCTGGCGGCGGGGTCGCTGCTGGCCGCCGGCGTGCCAGAGCGCCATCCGGACCTTCAGGTGGTGCTGGTCCACGGCGGCGGCTTCCTCCCCTACCAGTACGCGCGCATGGCCGCCGGCTTCCAGCGCTGGCCACGCCTCCGCGAGCTGCAGCGACGCTCCCCCGCCGAGCTGCTGCGCTGGTTCCACTACGACACCGTGGTGTTCGACGACCCGCCCACCCGCTACCTGCTGGAGCTGGTCGGCGACGATCGCGTGCTCGCCGGCAGCGACTGCCCCTTCACCATGGAGGACACCCGCCCCTTCGACGCCCCGGAGCGGCTCGGCCTCGACCAGGCCGGCCGCGACCGCGTGCTGGGCGGCAACGCCGCGCGGCTGTTCCGCCTGCACGATGCCGCCGGCGTCGGCGAAGAGACGCGGCGGTGAACCTGGAGGAGCTGCGCGAGCAGGTGGCCACGGCGTGCCGGGTGCTGGCGGCCGAGGGCCTGGTGGAGGGCATCCTCGGCCACGTGAGCGCGCGCGTTGGCGACCGCATGCTGATCCGCTGCCGCGGGCCGCGGGAGCACGGGCTGCAGTTCACCACCAGCCAGGACATCCGGCTGGTCGACCTCGACGGGCGCAACGGCGAGCTGGAGGGCGGCTGGGCCGTGCCGAACGAGCTACCGATCCACGGCGAGCTGCTGCGCGCCCGCCCGGAGATGGGCGCGGTCGTCCACGCCCACCCGCCGGCGGTGCTGCTGTGCGGGATCACCGACCTGCCGCTGCGGCCGGTGTTCGGCGCCTACAACATCCCGGCCATGCGCATGGCGCTGGACGGCGTGCCCGTCTACCCGCGGTCGGTACTGATCCGCCGGCCGGAGCTGGCCGCCGAGATGCTGGCGGCGATGGGGGACAGCCCGGTGTGCGTGCTGCGCGGCCACGGCATCACCGTGGCGGGGGAGACGGTGGTGCAGGCGGTCGTGAGGGCGCTCGACCTCAACGCGCTGGCGAGCGTGACCCTGGAGCTGGCGCGCCTGCGCCGCGCCGCGCCCGAGATCCCGGCCGAGGACGTGGCCGACCTGCCGGACCTGGGCTCGGCCTTCAACGACGAGGCCGTCTGGCGGTACCACGTGGCGAAGCTCGATGGCGCGCCGACACCCCACTTGAACAGCTAATGATCATAATGGTTTACTGTTATACCATTCCGGTGGTTCCATCCACGCACGCCCGAGCTCCCCGCCCCTCCGACCGACGACCACAGGCAAGGAGGCAATGGTGCGCAAGGATTACCAGTTCGGTGTGCTCGCCAACGAGAAGCGGAACCGGTCGGCGTCTGAGATCGCCGCACGGGACGAGTTCAACCGCCAGCACCCACCGATCGAGGGCCTGGTCGTCGCGCACAACCTCAGGGACATGGAGGTGCCGGAGCGGCCCTGGCGCAACAACCGGGGCCTGTGGTTCGACCTGGCCGGCAACGAGATCCTCTCCGCCCACGTCTCCGAGCTGAAGCCGGGCGGCTGGTCCGCCCGCCACCGCCACACCACCGAGGCGTACCTCTACATCGTCAAGGGCACCGGCTTCACGCTGGTCAACTACGACGACGACCCGGTCACCCGCGTCGACTGGTCCGAGGGCATGCTGCTGTCGCCGCCGCGCTGGGCCTGGCACCAGCACTTCAACCTCGACCGCGACGACACCGCGCGCTACCTGGCCATCCAGGACACTGGCCTGCTGCGCACCATGCGCCTGCACCAGATCGAGCGCCACGCCGTGCAGCTCACGCTCGAGGACGCGCTGCGGCTGGTGGCCGCGGCCGAGGAGGAGGGAGCGGTCGAGTCCATCGCCGACGCCAACCCCGCACCGGTGGGCCGCTGATCCAAGGCCGGGAACCTGGCACGACCACGGTCCCCATGGCACAGGCGCCCTTGGGGGGGTTCGGGGGGGAGCGAGCTCCCCCCCGAATGGAACGGGGACCCGCGCCGAGATCACCCCACCGAACAGTTCCGGGAGACGTTCGATGAAGAGCCGAGGTCTTCTCATCGTTCTGGCCACCGCCGCGCTCATGCTCGCCGGCTGTGGCACCTCGCCAACGACGCAGGCGCCCAGCAGCGGCGGCAACGCCAATGCCGGTCCCTTCGCGAAGTACTCGAGCCTGACTGGCTCGGACCGGACCCAGAAGCTGCTGGCCGACGCCAAAACCGAGGGCGCGGTCAGCATCTACACCTCCAACACCGACATCGATGACCTGGTCAAGGGCTTCGAGAAGGCGTACCCGGGCATCAAGGTCAACGCCTTCCGCGCCAACTCCGAGACGGTCCTCCAGCGGGTCCAGCAGGAGTCGCAGGCCAGGCGGCTGGCCGCCGACGTGGTCGACACCGACGACTTCGAGCTCGACGCCCTGAACTCCCAGGGCGTGCTCGCCCCCTACCAGAGCCCGATCCGCGACAGCCTCCGCAAGGACGCGCTGTTCCCGGGCTGGACCGCCACGCGCTTCAACGCCTTCGTGGTCGGCTGGAACACCAAGCTCGTCCCCGCGGGACAGGAGCCCAAGAGCTTCGAGGACCTTGCCGACCCGAAGTGGAAGGGCAAGCTGGCCATGGAGCTGAGCGACTTCGACTGGTACATGGCGCTGCACACCTACCTGACCACCAAGAAGGGCATGAGCGACGCGCAGGCCGACGACCTCTTCAAGCGGCTGGTGGCCAACGCCAAGGTGGTCAAGGGCCACACCGTCATGGGCGAGCTGCTGTCGGCCGGCCAGTTCTCGGTGGCGCTGTCGATCTACAGCCACACGGTCGACAAGGCCGCCCACAAGGACGGCGCGCCGGTCGCCTTCCGGCCGATCCTGGCCCCGGTCATCCTGCGCCCCAACGGCGCGGGGCTCACGCTGCAGGCCAAGCATCCGGCGGCCGCGCTGCTGTGGATGGACTGGGTGCTGACCGACGGCCAGAAGGAGATCGCCAAGGCCTTCCGCATCCCGGCCCAGACCAACGTGCCGGGCTTCACCGACCCGATCCCGGCCGGCACCGAGGTCTTCGACATGCCGCAGGACCTGCTCGTCAAGGACAGCAAGCATTGGAGCGACGCCTACGACAGCCTGATTCGCGGCGCTCCTCAGGCCCAGGGATAGCTCCCGCGCTCCCGACGAAGGGGTGATCCGAGATGACTCGCGCCGGAAGGGCGATGGTGGGGACGCTCGCCGTCGTCGTCGCCCTGGCGCTCAGCGCCTGCGGCAAGTCCGTGACCAGCGGAGGTGCCAGTGGTGGCGGCTCCGCCGCCGGCACCGCCGCCGAGAAGGTCTACCAGCAGCTCAACGGGCTGCCGGCGAACCAGCAGCGCGCCCAGGCGATCGCGCAGGCCAAGAAAGAGGGCACGCTGGAGCTGTACACCTCGCTGACGGATGATGTGGCCGCCGAGGTCAAGCAGGCCTTCGAGCAGCAGACCGGCGTGAAGACGAACGTCTTCCGCGCCAACTCCGAGACCGTGCTCCAGCGGGTGCTCCAGGAGACCTCGGCCAACCGCACCGGCAACGACGCCGTCGAGACCAACTTCGGCGAGATGGGGCAGCTCTCCAAGCAGGGCGTGCTCGCCGACTACCGCGGCGCCGCGTTCGCCAGCGTGCCGGAGTCCGGGCGCTTCCCGGGTTGGCTGGCCGACCGGCTGAACATCATGCTGCCGGCCTGGAACACCAAGCTGATCAAGCCGGGCCAGGAGCCGCGGAGCTGGGAGGACCTCGCCGACCCGCGCTTCAAGGGCAAGCTGACGCTGGAGCTGACCGACTCCGACTGGTACGAGAACGTCACCAAGTCCTGGCTGCGCCACGGCAAGACCCAGGCGCAGGTCGACGACCTGTGGAAGCGGATCGTGGCCAACGCCAACGTGGCCAAGGGCCACACCGTCATGGCCGAGCTGCTCGGCGCCGGCCAGACGGCGGTCGACGGCATGAACTACAGCTACATCACCCAGAACACCGCCGACAAGGGCGCGCCGGTCGCCTTCCGCAGCGCCGACGGGATCGCGCACACCATCGGCTTCGCCCGCCCGCAGGGCGTGGCCCTGATGAAGGGCGCCAAGCACCCGGCCGCCGCCTGGCTGTTCAGCGACTGGATGCTCAGCGACGGCCAGAAGCTGCTGGTCAGCCTCGGCCTGACACCGTCGGTCAAGATCGCCGGCGACAACTCGCTGCAGGGCGTGACCCTGGAGCCCTACGACGTCCAGGGGCTCACCCAGGACAGCAAGACCTGGGACGATCGCTACGACCAGCTGCTCCGCGGCCTCGAGCAGATCGGCGGCGACTGACCCATGGCGATCACCAGCGCGCCGAAGCGCCGGGCGCTGGCGCTGCGACCGACGGGCAGACGGCTGGCGCAGGTCGCCCGTGAGCTGGCGACCCCGCGGACCCTGCTCGTGGGCGGCGCGCTGGTGATCGTCGGCTACCTGGCGGTGGTGCCGCTCGTCTACCTGCTGCACGACACCTTCACCGGGCCCGCCGGGCTGTCGATCGGCGCCTTCACCCGCGCCTACTCCGCCAGCTCGCAGGCCGGGCGGATGATGCTCAACTCGCTGGAGTTCGCGGTCGGCTCCGGCGCGCTGGCACTGGCGATCGGCACCCTGCTCGCCTACGTCCAGGTGCGCACCGACGCGCCGCTGAAGGGCCTGTTCTTCGCGGCCTCGCTGGTGCCGCTGATCATCCCCGGGATCCTCTACGCGGCGGCCTGGATCTTCCTCGCCGACCCCAGGATCGGCCTGATCAACGTGGTCCTGTTCGAACCGATCCTGGGTCACGGACTGTTCAACACCTTCAGCATGTGGGGCATGATCTGGGTCCAGGGCCTGCACCTGGCTCCGATCGCCTTCCTGCTCATGGGGGCGGCCTTCCGCAGCATGGACCCGTCGCTGGAGGAGGCCGCGCTGATGGCCGGCGCGCCGAGGCACCTGCTGCTGCGGCGGATCACCATGCCGCTGGTGCGCCCGGCGATCGTCTCGGCGATCCTGCTGATGTTCGTGCAGTCGCTGGAGAGCTTCGAGGTGCCGGGGCTGCTCGGCCTCCAGAACGGCATCTACGTGTTCACCAGCCGCATCTACTTCGTGCTGCGGCAGTTCCCGATCGACTACGGCGCCGCCGGGGCGTACGCGCTCGGCCTGCTGGCCTTCGCGGTCGCGGGGGTCGCCGCCAGCGGCTGGCTGTCCCGCAACGCCCGCAGCTACCAGACCGTGACCGGCAAGGCCTTCCGGCCGCGGCCGATGGAGCTGGGCCGCGCGCGCCCGCTGGTGGGGGCGCTGGTGGTGCTGTTCTTCGCGGTCGCGGTGGTGCTGCCGGTCGCGGTGCTGGTGTACGCGTCGCTGCTGAGGTTCTACTCCGCGCCCTCGCTCGATTCGCTGCGGACCATGTCGCTGGCCAACTACCGGTCCGTGCTGCACACGCCGCTGGCCATCACGGCGCTACGGAACTCGGTGGTGCTGGGCGTCGGCGCGGCGACCGTGGTGATGTTCCTGACCGCGGTGTGCTCCTGGGTGGTCGTGCGCACCAGGGCCATGGGCAGGCGGCTGCTCGACGTGGTCGCCTTCACCCCGCTGGTGGTGCCGGGCCTGGTGCTCGGCCTGGCGTTGTCGTTCGTGTACCTGCGGACCGCGCTGCCGATCTACGGGACCCTGTGGATCCTGCTGATCGCCTACGCGACGCGCTACCTGCCCTACGGCATGCGCTACGCCAGCGCGGCGATGTCGCAGACCTCCGGCGAGCTGGAGGAGTCGGCGCACGTCTGCGGCGCGTCCTGGTGGCAGACCTTCCGGCGCGTGCTGCTGCCGCTGGCCTCCAGCGGCATCCTCGCCGGCTGGGTCTACATCCTGGTGGTCTCCTTCCGGGAGCTGTCCTCCAGCATCCTGCTGTACAGCCCGGGCAAAGAGGTCCTGTCCATCCTGATCTGGGAGCAGTTCGAGAACGGGCAGTTCACCACGCTGGCCGCCATCGGCGTGTGCATGGTGGCCATCCTGGTGCTGCTGGTCCTGGTCGCCTACCGCCTGGGTGCGCGCTTCGGCGTAGATGATTCGTCGCGGTGAGTCTGATGCCTGCAAGGGAACGTGCTCTCATCCAAGTCCCAGATCCATGTGGGGGGAGCTCGCTCCCCACGGCCCCCCAAGAGCGCCTGTGCCGCCCTAACCGGCCACGACACAGATAGAGGATGCCGATGCTGACCGTCGAGGGACTTGTCAAGAGCTACGGGCCGGGGCGCCGCTCGCGAGCGCTCAGGCAGCAGCGGTCCCGGGCTGGGGAGCAGTCGGAGAACGCCGTCGACGGGGTGAGCTTCGAGGTCGAGGAGGGCTCGCTGTTCACCCTGCTCGGGCCGTCGGGCTGCGGCAAGACGACCACGCTGCGCTCGATCGCCGGCCTGGAGCGGCCCGATGCCGGGGTCATCCGCCTGCGCGACAGGCTGCTGTTCCACCACGACGAGCGCGTCAACGTGCCCGCCAACCGGCGCGGGCTCGGCATGGTCTTCCAGAGCTACGCGATCTGGCCGCACATGAGCGTGTTCCGCAACGTCTCGTTCCCGCTCGAGGTGGTGCCGCGCAGGCAGCGCCTTGGCAGGACCGAGCTGGGCGAGCGGGTCCAGCGCGTGCTCGAGGCGGTCGGGCTCGCCGAGTTCGCCGACCGGCAGGCGACCAAGCTGTCCGGCGGCCAGCAGCAGCGGCTGGCGCTCGCGCGGGCGCTGGTCACCGAGCCGCAGCTCCTGCTGCTGGACGAGCCGCTGTCCAACCTGGATGCCAAGCTCCGTGAGGCGATGCGCTTCGAGCTCAAGCGGCTCCAGCGCGAGCTCGGCCTGACGGCGGTCTACGTCACCCACGACCAGGCCGAGGCGCTGGTGCTGTCAAGCAGGATCGCGGTGATGCGCGCCGGCAGGATCGTCCAGGTCGGCAAGCCGCGCGAGATCTATACCAGGCCGGCCAACCGGTTCGTCGCCGAGTTCATCGGCGTCTCGAACTTCGTCCAGGGCACCACCGCCTCGGTCAGCAAGGGCTGCCTGTGCGTGGAGACCAGCGAGGGCGCGCTGTGGTCGAGCGACGGCACCAGCTTGCCGGCCGGCACCGAGGTGCTGCTGTCGATCCGGCCGGAGAGTATGGAGCTGTCGACCGACTCGCGCGCGCCGACCGCCCGCAACGAGTGGCGCGGCAGCGTGCTGACCCGGGCCTTCCTCGGCGACTCGACCGACCACGTGGTCGGCGTCGGCAAGTACAAGCTGCGGGTGCGCAGCAACCCGACCGTGTCGATCGAGCCCGGCCGCGAGGTCTACCTGCGGGTGGAGCCGTCCAGCGTGGTGATCGTCCCGGCCGAGGGCTGACCTCAGCCGGCCTTCCTGGCCACGAACAGGCAGGTGTAGAAGGCCTTCCAGGCGACCTCGACGTCGTCGAAGCCGGCCGCGGCCAGGCCGTCGAGATGGTCGCGCACGGACCTGAACGGGTAGTCGTGCGGGTGCTTGCCCCGGTCGTTGTCGGGCCCGATGAAGCGCTTGCGGACAGCCCGGAAGCGCCGGTCCCAGACGTCCTCGGGCCCGGTGTGGTCGAGGTTGGCCAGCCAGCCGCCCGGCGCCAGGTACCCCGCCGCCTGCCGGTAGAACCCCGCCAGCCCGTCGCGGTCGAGGTGGTGCAGCGCCCGCGAGCTGACCAGCGCGTCCACGCCGCTGGGCAGGCCGGCCGCGTGCAGGTCGCCCATGTCGCCGATCCGGAAGTCGACCCGGTCGCCGAAGCGCTCCAGCCGCCGGCGGGCCTGCTCCAGCATGGCCTCGGAAGCGTCCAGCCACAAGCCCGAGCAGTCCGGCAGCGCCTCGAGGAAGGCCTCCAGGTAGGCGCCGGGGCCGCTGCCGACGTCCACCACCAGCTTGGCCCCCGGGCGGTCCTGGGCGACCAGCGCGGCGGTGATCGCGCGGGGCAGCGCGAGCAGATCGGCGAGCCCGTCCGTGGCGGCCCACCTCCGGGCGAACTCGGCGTCCTTCCAGATGTCCGTGCCGTGCTTCTCCGGTGCCGTCACGAGGCGCCTCCCTCCACGGTGGATCCGATTGGTTCGGGTGCGTGCCGCAGCCGCCGGGTGGTCAGCGCCGGCAGGGTGATCAGCAGCCCGGCGAGCAGCATCGCCGGGGTCAGGGTGATGCCGGACAGCATGCCCGCCACGGCCAGCGGCGAAGCGAACAGGGCCGCGGCGCGGAAGGTGCCGGTCGCCGCGATCGCGTCACCGCGCTCCTCGGGGTGCGCACGCCCATCTGGGAAATGGCGGAGGCGGCCAGGTCGCGGTCGACCCTCCTCACGGGGCGCTAGCGCGCAACCTGGACCGCCTTGGCCTCGACGTCGTCGCTGGGAGCGTGCTCCAGGTAGACGACCTTGTCGTAGCCGAGCAGCTTGAACAGCCGGTTCTGCGCCGACAGCAGCCGCAGCGGCGCGCCGTCCGCCGCGAAGTGCTGCGCCACCGTGTTCTGCGGGACGTAGAGGGTGTCGCCGGGCTTGATCTGGTGGCGGGTCGGCTGCTTGGCGATGCGGGCGTGGTAGCGGTCGGCGATCTCGGCCTGGACCTCCCAGTGCAGGCTGTAGCCGGAGCCCGAGCGCACGTACAGCACCTCGTCGGCCATGTGCCAGCGGCGGCCGGAGCGGCTGCCCGCCGGGATCTCCAGCTCCATCACGTCGACGCTGTGGTTGCGCACGTCGGTGCGGCTCGGCGAGTTGATCACCCGGACGCGTCCCAGCGGCGTCCGCTCCCAGACGGTGTCGTCCGGCTTGACCACCTTCTTGCGCTGCTCGACGCCGTCGCTCCAGAGCTGCGACCAGTCGGTGGGCGGCCCGAAGGCGTCCTCGTCATCGACGGGGCCGCTGCGGCCCTGCTGGATCAGGCCGAGGTACATCCAGGCGCACTTGGCCTTGAGCACCAGCGCCAGCGCCGGCTGGTCGTAGGGGTTGAAGTGGCGGTGCACCGAATCGGTGTGCACCAGCACCAGGTCGTCGGTTGACCAGTCGTAGCGCTGGCCGTCGTGGATCTCGTAGCCGGCGCCCTCGAGGATGTAGAAGGCGGCCTCGTTCTGATGACCGTGGCCGTGGTTGGAGGAGTGCGGCGGCAGCAGCACGAAATGGACCTGGAGGGACTGGGTCAGGAACGGGTCGTCGCCAGGGCCCATGCGCCACCAGGTCCGGGACTCGGCCGAATCGCCCGAGTGCGCCACCTTGCCGTCGTCGACCACCACGGTGTCGTCGCGAACCCGCGGGGCGTCGAGCTGCCGGCGCCGGAATTCCTTGAGCCCGTAGGTCTCCGAGGTCATGCCGCGAAGGAAGACCCTGCCCGCCTTGGCCATGTCCGCTCCTCGATTCCAGGGGAGTTCGGTCTAACTTTTATACCAATATGGCCGAGGACGTGTCACGGGGTCCGGTGGCGGGCGCCCGGGCGCCGCCGGGCTCCCCCGGGCATCACCCCGCCTCAGGGGGTGCCGCGGTCCTGGGAGCGGGGGTCGGCGGCGGGGACGGGGGTCAGGTAGACCTCGGCGACGCCTGGCCGGGAGCGGAGCTGGTCGCGCAGGTGGGCGAGCAGCGTGGTGACCTCCTCGTCGCCGTCCGCCCCCGCGCCGACGGGCTCGCCGACGCCGACCTCGCCGGTGACCAGCAGGGTGTTCGGGCCGATGACCAGCACCTCCAGGCGTGGCACGGTGCGCACCCCCGGCGTGGACTCGAGGCGCTGGCGGATGGCGGCGACCACCGCGGGCGACGCGGACTGGTTGGTGAGCAGCTCGCGCTCGCGGCTGGCCAGCCGCACCGCGACCACCACCAGCAGCACGCCGATGGCGATGCTGGCCAGCGCGTCCGGCATCGCCGAGCCGGTGAGCTGGTGCAGCGCCACCCCGACCAGCGCGAAGCCGATGCCGACCACGGCGGCGCTGTCCTCATAGAAGACGGTGGTCGGGGTGGGGTCGGTGGTGCGCCGTATGTAGGCACCCAGCGGCAGCCCGCGCCCGCGGGACTCGCCGCTGAGCTGGCGGTAGGCGGTGAGCCAGGAGGTCGCCTCCAGCGCCAGCGAGACCACCAGCACGCCGTAAGCGACCAGCGGCCGGACCAGCGGCTCGGGGTGCCCCAGGTTACGCAGGCCTTCGTAGATGGCGGCCACGCCGCCGGCCACGAAGATCCCGATGGCCGCCAGCAACGACCAGTAGAAGCGCTCGGCGCCGTAGCCGAACGGGTGCGTCTGGTCGGCGGGGCGCCGGCTGCGCCGCAGCGCGACCAGCAGGAACGCCTCGTTGCCGGTGTCGGCCACCGAGTGGGCCGACTCGGCCAGCAGCGCGCTGGAACCGGTGAGCAGCGCGGCGGCCCCCTTGGCCACGGCGATCAGCAGGTTGATCGCCAGCGCCACCAGGACGGTCGCGCGGCTCTCCCCGCCCGCGACGCGCTCCGTCACCCGCCCGCTCCCTCGGCCAGGCGCTCGCGTAGGGTGTCCAGGCCCATCGGGCCCATGTCCAGGGCCATGGCATGGAAGGCGCGCAGGTCGAAGCCGTCCGCGCGCCGGCGGCGCGCCGCCTCGCGGACGTCCAGCCAGACCCGCTCGCCGACCTTGTAGGAGATCGCCTGACCGGGCCGGCCGAGGTAGCGGTCGATCTCGAAGTCGAGGAACGACTGGTCGTCGATCATGCACTCGCGCAGCAGCGCGCGGCCGAGCGCCGGCGTCCAGCGCTCGCCCTCGTGGAAGCCGGCGCCCTTCGGGATCGCCAGCTCCAGGTGCATGCCGATGTCCATCACCACGCGCGCGGCCCGGAACGCCTGCGCCTGGAGCATGCCCATGCGCTCCCCGGGATCGTCGAGGTAGCCCAGCTCCGCCATCAGCCGTTCCGCGTAGAGCGCCCAGCCCTCACTGTGGCCGGCGACCCTGCAGGCCAGCCGCTGGTAGCGATTGAGCCGGTCCGCCCGGTAGACCATGTGGCCGAGCTGGAGGTGATGGCCGGGCGCGCCCTCGTGGAAGATGGTGGTGGCCGCCCGCCAGGTCGAGAACTCCTCCATCCCGTCCGGCACGCTCCACCAGACGCGGCCCGGTCTGGAGAAGTCCTCCGACGGGCGGGTGTAATACACCCCGCCGCTGCCGGGCGGGCTGATGCGGCACTCCAGCCGGCGAAGCACCCCCGGCACGTCGAAGTGGACGCCGGCGAGCGCGTCGAGGGTGCGGTCGGCCAGCTCCTGCATCCAGCCGCGGAACCGGTCCACGCCGGTGACCAGGTAGGCGGGATCGTGGTTGAGCCGTTCGGCGACCGCGCCCGGCGACTCGCCCGGCGCCAGCCGCTCGGCGACCTCGGCCAGCTCGGCGCGGATGCGTCCAAGCTCGTCCCAGCCCCAGGCGTAGGTCTCGTCCAGGTCCAGGCGTGCGCCGGTGTAGTAGGCCGCCCACAGCGCGTACTGTTCCCGACCGGCCGCGTCGGCGCTGGGAGCGATCGGCGCCAGCTCCTCGCGGAGGAAGCGCACGAAGCCCTCCAAGGCCTGGTTGACCCGGGCCGCGCCGCGCTCCAGCTCCTGGCGCAGCGGGCCGTCGCCGTAGTCGGCGGGCAGCTCGCTGAACGAGCCGGTCCACAGCGCGCACTGGTCGGCGCTGCGCTCCACCTGCCGCAACGCGGCCACGTGGCCGTCGGCCGCGGCTCGCAGGATCCCCTCGCGGTGGCGGTCCAGCGCCGCCGGCAGGCGCCGCAGCCGCGCCGCCAGGTTCTCCCAGGCGGCTTCGCTGCCGGTGTCCATCAAGTCGAAGACCAGGCGTAGCTGCTGGAGCGACCCGTCCAGGACGTTCACCTCGCCCAGCCGCAGGCCGGCGTCATACAGCGCCAGCTCGGCTCCCAGCCGCTCGCGCATCACCGTGACCTCGACCGGCTCGGCCGCGGCGGCCTCTGGCGCGGGCCCGAGCTGGGAGAGCGTCCCGCGGAGCAGCGCCGCTCGGCTGGCCACGCCGTCGGGGCCGTAGTCGGTCAGCTCCGCGTCGTGGCCGGCCACGCCCATCTCCGCGGCCGCGCACGGGTCCAGCGCCGCCATCTCCTCGACGTACCGATCGGCCAGCTCACCAATCGCGACCATCGCACTCGCCTCCTCGGGGCCTACGGTAGCGCCAGCTTCTCCAGTTCCATCTGCTCGCGGCGGATCGCGGCGGCCTGGCCGACGACCAGCGGGAAGATCGCCTCGCGGGCGAGCCGCTGGCCGTGGTGGGCGGCCAGGACCGAGGTCGAGCTGGGGTCTCGAACTAAACGCCCGGGTCGGTGTAGTCGAGGCGCTTCTCCAGCGAGACCACGGTGCCGCGCTCCTCGAGCGGGGCGAACCCGACCCGGTCGACCAGCGCGCGCATCAGCACCAGGCCGCGGCCGCGCTCGACCTCGCCGTCCGGAGGCTCGGCGGGCATCTCCAGCACCAGGCGGCCGGGCCGCTCGCCGACGTCGACGACCCGCAGGACGCAGCGGTCGTCGTCGACCTGGAGGCGCACCTCGTACTCGTCCGGCGCGCCGGCGTGCTCCAGCACGTTGGTGCAGGCCTCGCTCAGGGCGACCTCGATGTCGTGGACGCAGGCGAACCACAGGGCGCCGAACCAGAGCGCGCTGACCACCGCCGCCGCCGCGCCGGGCACGTGCCCGTAGAGCACGTCGGTGATGAACCACAGCACCCCGACCAGCGCGAGCCACAGGGCGACCAGGCCGCCCACGGCCAGCCGGTTGGCGGCGATGACCACCCGCCCCTTCTGGTGGCGCCGGAACAGCAGCCGGTGCAGCGAGACCGGCGCGATCAGCAGGCTGGTCGCCAGCGCGGCGGCCACCAGGGTGCCGTAGTACAGACCACCCTGGAAGCCGGTGACCTCACCGAAGCGCTGGGTGAAGGCCAGTGTGAGCAGGAACGCGAACAGGATCTGCACGCCCGTCTGGGCGACGCGCAGCTCCTGGAGCAGCTCGTTGAAGTTGCGGTCGAGCCGCTGCAGCTCGCTTTCCTGGCGCTCGCGACGGTTCCAATCGGCGTCTGGTTCGCGCATGTCGCGCCTCCTCCGCGGGCGGCTCGGCTGCACTGTGCGAGGGTGTGGTCGGGGTCAGTGTTCGATCCGGCGCGGCGGCAGGTAGGTCGCCCTGGTGATCGTGCCATCGACCGCCTCCAGCGCCCACACCGACCCTTTCGGCCAGATCAGCTCGTCGCTCAGCGGCGCGCCGAACTCGAGGAGCCGGCCCAGCAGCGGTCGGATCAGCTCCCCGTGCGTGCACAGCACCACGTTGGCGCCGCTGGAGTCCAGCAGCAGCGCGACCGCGCGCTCGAGGTCGGCGTCGACGGACAGCGCGACGTCGGTGCGGACCACCAGGCCGCGCTGCTCGGCCAGGGGCTGCACCGTCTGCGCGCAGCGCAGCGCGGGGCTGGATACGATCTTGTCCACCGAATAGCCGGCGAGCAGGGCGACCAATCCTCGGGCCTCGCGTTGACCGGTGCTCGACAGCGGACGGTCGTCGTCGGCCCCGGCCCACAGGTGCTTGTCGCCGGCATGGCCGTGCCGCACCAGGTAGCGCATCGGGCCTCCTCCCTCGTCCGCTGGTCAGGCGGCGTCAAGGCTACCCTCAGCGGCCGGCCCGTCGCTGCTGCGGGAGGGATGGTCGTACAACTCTTGCTCAGTTGCAATTGACATGCAACTATAGCCGGGTCGCCGTCGGGAGCAGGAAAGGAAGCGCATGGCCGTCGACGCCCCGCCCCACCCCACCACGCAGCCGCCACTGGCCAGGGCGCTGGCGCTGTTCACCCCGAGGGAGTGGGGCAAGCTCGGCGGCATGTTCGGGTTCGTCGCCCTGCTGCACGTGCTCGGCTGGGGCCTGTTCGTCGGCGTCGCCTCGCGCTACCCCGCGTTCGCGGGCGCCGGCGTGCTCGCCTACACCTTCGGCCTGCGCCACGCCTTCGATGCCGACCACATCTCGGCGATCGACGACACCACCCGCTTCATGCTCCAGAAGGGCAAGCGTCCCCTGGGGGCCGGCTTCTTCTTCTCGCTCGGCCACTCCAGCATCGTGTTCGCGCTGGCGTTCGCCCTTGCCTTCGCCACCAAGGCGGTCGAGTCGCGGATCCCCGAGTGGCAGAACTTCGGCGGCACCATCGGCGCCAGTGTCTCCGGCGTGTTCCTGTGGGTCATCGGGGTGCTGAACCTGGTCGTGCTGCTGGAGATCATCCGCATCTGGCGGCAGATGAAGCAGGGCAGCTACCACCGCGAGCACCTCGAGGAGCTGCTGCTGCAGCGCGGCTTCGTCAACCGCATCCTCGGCGGGCGCGCCCAGAAGCTCATCAACCACTCCTGGCAGATGTACCCGCTCGGGCTGCTGTTCGGCCTGGGCTTCGACACCGCCAGCGAGGTCGGCCTGCTGGCGCTCACCGCCGGGGTCGCCACCGGCAAGGTGTCCTTCTGGGCGGTGATCTCGCTGCCGCTGCTCTTCGCCGCGGGCATGAGCCTGATGGACACCACCGACGGAGCGCTGATGAGCAAGGCCTACGGGTGGGCGTTCTCCAGCCCGCTGCGGAAGATCTGGTACAACATCACCACCACCAGCCTGTCGGTGGCGGTCGCCCTACTGATCGGCAGCATCGAGATCCTGCAGGTGGTCAGCGGCAGGCTCGGCTGGAAGGGCGCGTTCTTCGACTTTCTCAACGACAAGCTCGACTTCGGCGTGCTCGGCTACATCATCGTCGGCATGTTCCTGCTCGCCTGGATCGGCTCGGTCCTGCTCTGGAAGGTCCGCCGCGTCGAGGACCGCTACGGCGACCGGGTCGCCGAGGCGTAGCGCCCGGCGCCACGGAGGTCATCGGATCGCGGGCGTCGACAGCCGCGAGAGGATGACGCAGGTCTCGTCGACCAGCTCGCGCGCCTCCTCGGCGGTCTCGGAGGCGGCGATCTCGCGGCCGGCCTCGGCGATCACCGTGGTGAGCACGACCACCAGCATGTGGCCGGAGCGGTGCCCCTCGTCGACCCGCAGCAGCTCGGTGTTCCGCCGCACCCACTCGCGGACCCGCTGGCGCCGGAGCAGGTGGAATCCCTGCGGCCCGACGGCCTCCAGGAAGAGCCGGGCCACCGCCCGCCGCTCCCAGCAACCTTCGAGGAACGCGCGGGCGCCGTCGATGAACAGCTCGAACGGGTCGTCCACGCCGCGCCGGCGGGCGTCGGCCACCGCGCCCGCGGCCGCCTCCTCCTGGGTGTGCTGGTGGTCCTCCCACAGCGCCAGGAACAGCCCGGCCTTGCCGCCGTAGTGGTGATAGAGGCTGCCGACGCTGGCCCCTGACCGCTCGACGATCTCCGCGATGCTCGCGTCCTCGTAGCCTCGGTTCGAGAAGACCTCCAGCGCCCCGACCAGCAGCGCCTGGCGGGTGGAGCCGGACCGCGCCCACTGCCGGCCGCCGCTCTTGATCGAGTCCATGGCCCTCATCATGCACCGGCTTGCCCTCTTGACAGCAGGTGCCCAGCGCTCGATTTTGGAATCCGATTCTAAAATCGTTCGACTGGAGCGTGCGATGGTCGACTTCTCCCTGACGGACGAGGAGCGGCAGATCCGCGACACCGTGCGGGCGTTCATCCGCAACGAGGTCATGCCCCTGGAGCCGGACGTGCTGCGCAACGAGCGCGCTGGCCGGCAGGGCGTGGACCCCGAGGTGCTCCGGGACCTGCGCACGAAGGCTCGCAAGGCGGGCTTCTGGGGGATCAACACGCCCGAGGAGTACGGCGGCATGAACCTCGGGCCGATCATGTCGGCGATCCTGGAGATGGAGTGTGGACGGTCGTTCGTGCCGTTCAGCTTCGGCGGCCGCGCCGACAACATCCTCTACGTGGGCACCGAGGAGCAGAAACGCCGCTACCTGATCCCCACCATCGAGGGGGAGCGCCGCTCCTGCTTCGCGATCACCGAGCCGGACGCGGGCTCGGACGCCCGCAACATCCGCACCCGCGCCAGGCGCGACGGCGACGAGTGGGTGATCAGCGGCGAGAAGACCTTCATCACCGGCGGCAACGAGGCCGACTTCGTGATCGTGTTCGCGGTCACCGACCCCGACAAGGGCGCCGACGGCGGGATCACCTGCTTCCTGGCCGACCGCGACATGGGCTGGAAGTCCGCGCCGATCCAGACGATGGGGCAGTGGGGACCGGCCGCGCTGGTCTTCGACGAGGTGCGCGTGCCGGACGGCAACGTCCTCGGCGAGGTCGGCCAGGGGTTCGAGCTGGCGATGCGCTGGATCGGCCAGGGCCGCTACATGATCCCGGCCAGGGCGATCGGGTCGACCGAGCGGATGCTGCAGATGGCCATCGACTACGCCAAGGCGCGCCGGTCGATGGGCCACCCGATCGCCGACTACCAGGCGATCCAGTGGATGATCGCGGACTCGCAGGTCGAGATCGAGGGGGCCAAGTGGCTCACGCTGTATGCGGCGTGGCGGGCCGAGAAGGGACTCGACACCCGGCACGCCTCCTCGATCGCCAAGCTGTCGGGGGCGGTCATGGCCAACCAGGTGGTCGACCGGGTCCTCCAGATCCACGGCGGCATGGGCTACACCAAGGAGCTGCCCATCGAGCGCTGGTACCGGGAGCTGCGGTTACTGCGCATCTACGAGGGCACCGACGAGATCCAGCGCCGCACGATCGCCCGCAACCTCCTCAAGGGCCACGTCAGGCTCGGCGAGATCGGAGCCTGAGCTCGCCGCGCCGCGCCACCCCGCGCACGAAGGCCGCCTGGCCGGCGTGCTGGAGGTCGTCGCCGATGACGCTCACCAGCCGCACGCCCAGCGTCACCGGCGGGTCCCATGCCTCGTCGACGATGCGGCCCAGGTCGGCGTCGCCGAGACCCTCGACATAGCCGATCGTCTGCTGGTGGACGGCGTCGTGGTAGCCCAGCAGCAGCTCCTCGGAGGCCCGCACGGCGGCGACCTCGTCGGCCCGGTGCCCGTAGCCGGTGTCCAGCGGGTCCAACGGCAGGCCGAACCGCTCGACCCAGTCCTGCGAGGTCCAGACCTGCTCGATCCGCGCGGCGTCGGCGACGTGGTCGTCCTGGATGCGCGTCAGGTGCCAGACCAGCCAGGCGATCGTGTTGGCCCGGCGGTCGACCCGCAACGTCAGTTGCTCCGGCGTCAGGCCCTCGACCACGTCGTGGACGACCTCACGGATCCTGCCGAACGCGTCGACGAGCAGATCGGCGCTGGTCATTGGGTCGACTCCTGTGTTGGCATGGCGCTGGATGACACGGTTCGACCAGGCTACCGAAGGAGCGATCGCGATGACCTACCTGCCGGACCCTCGCCGTTACGACGCCATGCGGTACCGCCGGGTCGGTCGCAGCGGGCTGCTGCTGCCCGCGGTCTCGCTGGGCCTGTGGCAGAACTTCGGGCACGACCGCCCGCTCGACGTCCAGCGGGCGGTCGTCCGACGCGCCTTCGACCTGGGGATCACCCACTTCGACCTGGCCAACAACTACGGGCCGCCGTACGGGTCGGCCGAGGAGAACTTCGGCCGCATGCTCGCCACCGACCTGCGCGGCCATCGGGACGAGCTGGTCGTCTCCACCAAGGCAGGCTACGACATGTGGCCGGGGCCGTACGGCGAGTGGGGCTCGCGCAAGTACCTGCTCGCCAGCCTCGACCAGAGCCTCGGGCGCATGGGCCTGGACTACGTGGACATCTTCTACTCGCACCGGTTCGACCCGGAGACGCCGCTGGAGGAGACGCTCGGTGCGCTGGACTCGGCGGTGCGGCAGGGCAAGGCGCTCTACGTGGGCGTCTCGTCCTATTCGGCGGAGCGGACCACGGAGGCGGTCGAGATCCTGCACGACCTCGGCACCCCCCTGCTCATCCACCAGCCCTCCTACTCGTTGCTGAACCGCTGGATCGAGGGCGGCCTGCTCGACGTGCTCGGCGAGGAGGGCGTTGGCTGCATCGTGTTCTCGCCGCTCGCGCAGGGTGTGCTGACCGACCGCTACCTCGACGGCATCCCCAAGGGGTCCAGGGCGAGCCGGGAGGGCTCGCTCACCAGCGACATGCTCAACGACGCCACCCTGGACAAGGTGCAGGCGCTGCGCCGGGTGGCCACCCGCCGCGGGCAGACGCTGGCCCAGATGGCGCTGGGCTGGACGCTTCGCGATCCGAGGGTCACCTCGACGCTGATCGGCGCCAGCAGCGTCGCCCAGCTCGAGGACAACCTCGGCGCGCTCGACAAGCTGCGCTTCGACGACGACGAGCTGGCCGAGATCGACCGCTACGCCACCGAGGCGAGGATCAACATCTGGGCCACCTCGAGCGAGACCTGACCCTCGGTGGCGATCCGCTCGACTACACGGCGCGTCGGTAGCGCCAGACGGCCAGCGGGGCGAACACGGCGACGATGCCGACGGCCCACGCCAGCGACTGCCAGACGAACGAGGCGGTGGGACCTCCCAACGTCAGCGCCCGGACCGCCGAGGCGGTCACCGAGACCGGCTGGTGGTTGGCGAAGCCCTGCAGCCAGCCCGGCATGGAGCTGACCGGCACGAACACCGACGAGGCGAACACCAGCGGCGCCATCACCGGGAACGCCGCCGCCTGGGCGGTCTCGGGGTCCCCGACCAACAGGCCGACCGTGGCGAACACCCACGACATCGAGTAGGCGAACAGCAGCACCAGCAGCATGCCGCCGAGGAAGGGCAGCGGGCCCGTGTGGACCCGGAAGCCGACCCCGACGCCGATCACCACCATCAGCGCGACCACGAAGACGTTGCGGGCCAGGTCGGCCAGGGTCCGGCCGGCCAGCACGGCCGAGCGGGCCATCGGCAGGGAGCGGAACCGCTCCAGCAGCCCGGTCTGCAGGTCGGTGGCCAGGCCGATGGCGGCGCCGATGGCGCCGAACACCGAGGTCTGCACGAACACGCCGGGCAACAGGTAGTCGACGTAGGGGACGCCGATGAGCGAGGTGGACACCACTCCGCCGAACACGTAGCGGAACAGCAGCAGGAACACCACCGGCTGGATGGTGGAGAAGACCAGCAGCCGCGGCACCCGCCGCAGGGCGATCAGGTTGCGCCCGGCGATGGCGAGCGCGTCGCGCACGGGGCCGAGCGGGTTGGCTCGCTCGCGCCGTACGTCGGCGCCGCTGGTCGCGGTCTGCGTCGTGGTGGTCATGCGGCACCTCCCTGGGGCCGGTGGCCATCGGCCGCGACCGTGTCCTCGGCGCGGCGGCCGGTGAGCGAGAGGAAGACGTCGTCGAGGCTGGGCTCGCGCACGGCCAGCGTCGCCGGGGTGAGGTCCTGGTCGTCGAGGGAGCGCAGCACCTCGATCAGGACGCGCGCCCCGTCCTGCGAGGCCAGGCGGATGGTGGCCGCGTCCCGCTCCGGCCGGGCGGGCAGGCTCGCCGACAGCAGGTCCTGGGCCCGGGCGGCGCGGGTCTCGTCGCCCATGCCCATCTCGATCACCGTGCTGCCGAGGTGGGCCTTGAGCGCCGCCGGGGTGTCGTTGGCGATCACCCGGCCCCGGTCGACCACCGCGATCCGCTGGGCGAGGCGGTCGGCCTCCTCCAGGTACTGGGTAGTGAGCAGGACCGTGGTGCCCTCGGCCACCAGCTCGCGGATCATCTGCCACAGCTCGCCCCGGCTCTGCAGGTCCAGGCCGGTGGTGGGCTCGTCCAGGAACAGCACCGGCGGCCGCGACACCAGCGCGGCGGCCACGTCCAGGCGGCGGCGCATCCCGCCGGAGTAGGTCCGCACCGGCCGGTCGGCCGCCTCCGCGAGGGCGAACCGCTCCAGCAGCTCGGTGGCCCGCGTCCGGACCTCCCGCGTGGGCATCTGGGCGAGCCGGCCGATCAGCCGCAGGTTCTCCTGCCCGGTCAGGTTGGTGTCGACCGCCGCGTACTGGCCGGCGAGGCCGATCCGGTAGCGGACCGCGACCGGGTCGCGGACCACGTCGATCCCCAGCACCTCGGCGCGGCCGCCGTCGGGGCGCAGGATGGTCGTGAGGATGCGGATCGCGGTGGTCTTGCCGGCCCCGTTGGGGCCGAGCAGCCCGAACACGCTGCCGGACGGGACCGTGAAGTCGATCCCGTCGAGCGCCATCACTGACCCGAACCGCTTGGTCAGGCCCTCGACGAGGACTGCTGGATCGGTGCGCAAAGCATCCCTCCTCGGTCGGTGATCCCGAACCCCGATGCCAGTTGCGCCGACCGTACGCCCCCCTGGCCCCTTGTGCCCCAGCTGCGCCGCGCCTCCCCGCGCCGCCGCGCCGCGGTTGGGCCGTTCACCTGATCCTTGCGTTCGTGTAACAGCGCCGAAATAGAGTATACGGGGTGAACCCGATCACATAGGCTGGGAAACGAGCAGGAGATACATCAGTGGGCAGCAACGCCCTCGGCTGGCCGGATATCCCGCGTATGGGCGCGGTCGGCGACCTGGTCGCCGTCGACCACGCGCACGAGGAAGCCGCCTGAGCCCGGGTGGTCGAACGTGCTAGGGTCCGCGAATGCGCTTTGCGATCTCCATCCCCCAGCACGTTTCCGACGGCGCCTTCGATCCGGCCGCACTCCGCGGCTACCTGGCGCGAGCTGAAGCGCTCGGCTTCGAGAGCGCCTGGACGCAGGAGCAGATCCTCGGCTCGTCGCCACGGCTCGGCCCCATCGAGGTCATGAGCTACGCGGCCGCCTGCACCGAGCGGCTCCGTCTGGGTTGCGCGGTGTTCGTGACCCCCCTGTACGGCCCGGTCCACCTGGCCAAGAGCATCAGCACCCTTGACCAGCTCAGCCGAGGCCGTCTCGAGGTGGGCGTCGGCACCGGCGGGCGAGGCCGCATGTTCTCGGGGTTCGGCGTCGACCCCGACACGCTGGTCGCCCGCTTCAACGAGGGCCTGCAGCTCATGAAGGCCTGCTGGACGCAGCCCAAGATCACCTTCGACGGGCGCTTCTGGCAGCTCGACGGCGCGACCATGGAGCCCAAGCCGTTCCAGAAGCCGTACCCGCCGATCTGGTTCGGCGCCAACCACCCGAACGCTCTACGGCGCGCGGTCCAGCACGGCGACGGCTTTTTCGGCGCCGGGTCGACCACCACCGCGCGGTTCGCCGAGCAGGTGCAGGTCGTGCGGGCCGCGCTCGCGGAGGCGGGGCGGGATGCCGATGCCTTCCCGATCGCCAAACGCGTCTACATCGCCGTGGACGATGACGCCAGGCGCGCCCGGCAACAGGTCGCCGATGGCCTCGAGCAGCTCTACCGGGACTTCTCGCTCCCCGACCTCACCCCCGTCGCGGTCTTCGGCCCGCCGGACGCGTGCGCGCAGGGGCTGCGCGAGGTGGCGGAAGCGGGCGCCGGGATGATCCTGCTCAACCCGCTCTCCGGCGAGGCCGAGCAGATGGAGCGCCTGGCCGCCGAAGTCGTGCCCCAGCTCTCCGGCGTCTAGCGAAGCCAGAATTCCATGGGGCTTTCCGCGCGATCGACCCGGTCACCGGCCTGCCGTTCGAGAGCCGACGCGTGACGGTCACCGGCCGGCGAGGCGGCGGGCGGTCGTGACCAGGCGCGCCTCGGCTTCGGCCGCGCCGGTCCGGTGTGCGCGAGCCCAGGCGCCGGCGTCTAGCCGGAGTGCGGCAGGTAGAGGCCGCCGTCGCTGGCGAGGTGCAGGGTGATCGCGGGCAGCGGGGTGCTGGTCGGGCCGGCGACGGCGGCGGCGCCGCGCGCGGGGTCGAATTCGGCGCCGTGGCAGGGGCAGGCCAGCAGCCGGCTGCCGCTGTCGTAGCCGACGGTGCAGCCGGCGTGCGTGCAGACCGCGCTGAAGGCGACGACCTGCCGCTCGCCGAGCCGCACGGCGACGGCGGGCCGGCCGCTGGGGGTGGTGAAGGCGGCGGCGTGACCCACGGCGATGTCGCCGAGGCTGCCGATGCGCGTGCCCGAGGGCGGTTGTTCGTTGCCGGGTGTGGCCCGGCGCGCGGATGGACGGGTGGGCTGGGTGGGCTGGGACGGGAGCGAGGCGAGCCCACCGCCACCGTCCGCGTCGCCACCGAGGAGCCGCTCGGCGGCCGCGACGCCGCCGCCGACCACGCCGGTGACGGTCAGCGCGACAGCGGCGAGCGCGCCACGGACGAGCAGCGCCCGGCGGCTCGCGTCGAAGGCCACCGGGCCGGCTGGGCGCGGGGTGAGCGGGCACTGCTCCCCGCGGCAGGTGCGGCCGATGGCGCCGGGGCAGCGGCCCTGCCGGCCGGCGTCGGCGCAGACCTGCTGCACGCGGTCCAGCGGCACGGCGACCTCGCGGTCGTCGCCGAGCCCGGCCAGGACCCGCTGCCGTCGCGCCAGCCGGCGGTCCAGACTCGGCAGGCCGGCGTGGCCGGCGAGCAGCAGGACCAGCCAGCCAGCGGCAAACGGCAGGTCAGGACCATAGAAGAACGGGCGCGTGTGCCAGCTCGCCGTCAGGAAGAACGTGAAGGAGAGGGCCAGCCCCCCGGCGGCCGCCGCGCGGGAGGCCAGACCGACCAGGGTGAGCAGGCCGATGGCCAGCTCCGCCACGGCCAGCAGCAGCCCCGCCGCCATCGGATGGGGGAGGGCGACCGCTCGCACCAACCAGCCGATCGGGCTGCCGCGGGCGAAGCCGCGAGCCTGCGCGGCGAACCCCCGCGGCCCCGTGCCGAGATAGGCCGCTGACAGCAGTTTGCCGAGGCCCGCGTCGACGAAGGTCGCGCCCAGGAACACCCGGAGGGGCACGATCGCGAGCGAGCGCGTGGCCGGCCGGGCGAGCGTGGTGGAGTCAGTGGTGGTCATGGCGGGCACGCTACCCGTGGATTCTTAGCGATTCCTTGGCGCCGGCGGATGCGCCGATGGAAGGCGCACCCTGAAGGTGGCGCCGTTCCCGGAGCTGCTATGGGCCTCGACGCGGCCGCCGTGCGCGGTGACCACCTCCCGGACCAGCGCCAGGCCCAGCCCGAAGCGGCGGCGGCCGCCCGCGTCGGTGCCGCGGGCGAACCGATCGAACAGGTGGTTGGCGATGGTCTGGTCGAACCCGGCGCCGTTGTCGCTGATCTCCAGCGCCGCCTCGGAACGCCCGGCGAGCACCGTCAGACGGACCTCGCCGTCCGGGCGCGCGGCGTGGGCGACCGCGTTGTCCAGCAGGCTGAGCACGACCCGCCGGAGCGCGGTCGGCGCGCCCTCGACCCATGCCTGCTCCAGCTGGGAGACGATCCGGACGCCGGCGCCGGCCGCGTAGCCCTCGGCCGCGCTGGCCGCATCCGCCGCCAGCGCGCCCAGGTCGACCATGGCGTGCTCCACGCCGCCCCCACCCAGCTCGGCGCTGAGCAGGAGGTCCTCGATCACCTCGCCCATGCGGCCGGCGTCGCGCTCCAGCGCGGTGACCTCCTCGCGCACCCGTTCCAGGTCGCCGGCGCGCAGGTCCCGCCGCGCCATCTGCGCGCGGGTGTGCAGCAGCGTCAGCGGGGTGCGCAGCTCGTGGGAGGCGTCGGCGACGAAGCGGCCCTGCCGCTCGATCGCCTCGCCGAGCGGCGCGATCGCCCGCCTGGCCAGCAGCAGGCCCATCGCCCCGGCCGCGAGCACGCCGATCAGCCCGGCGGCCAGCCCGACGCCGAGGACCCGGCGGCGCTCGGCGTCCCGGCCGCTCAGGTCGAGCGCCGCCTGGACCCAGCCGTCCCCGTCGGCCACGGTGAGGCTCCGGTAGCGGCTGCCGGCCGCCGTGCGGGTGCCCCAGACCGGCCCGGCCGGATCGGCGCGGAGACCGCGGGGGTCGAAGAGCGCGCTCGGCGTGCCCGGCGTGCTCTCGATGACGCGGCGGGCGCGGTCGATCAGGAACAGGGAGATTCCCGGCGGCGGATCGGTGACGTCGTCGCGTGCGGCCGGCCGCACCGCCTGCGCCAGCAGCCCGTCCTCGGAGACCCGCTCGTCACGGAGGAGCAGGACCCAGGCGACCGCGCCGACGATCACCAGCACGACCGCCAGCGCCAGCGCGGACTGTGCCGCCAGCGTCAGCCACGCCCGGCGGACCGCCGCCGGCTCGGCGACGGTCACGCCGGCGTGCCCATCCGGTAGCCGGTGCCCCTGACGGTCCGGACCGTCCCGCGACCGAGCTTGCGGCGCAGGTAATGCACGTAGGTATCGACCACGGCGGGCCCGTCGGCGCCGCCGAACACCAGATCGAGCAGCTCCTCACGGGTGAAGGTCCTGCCGGGCCGCCTCGCCAGGGTGGCCAGCAGGGCGGCCTCGCGCTCGGTCAGCTCCACTGGCGCGCCCGGGCCGCCCTCGACGGTCCGGCTGGCCAGGTCCAGGGAACGGGACCCGAGATCGAGCCTGCTGGCACCGTCCTGGTGCCGGCGCAGCAGGGCGCGCAGACGCGCGAGCAGCTCCTCCACCGCGAACGGCTTGGTCAGGTAGTCGTCCGCGCCGGCGTCCAACCCGGCGACACGATCGCCGACCGACCCGCGGGCGGTCAGGACCAGCGCCCGCGCGGTCACGCCCCGGGAGCGCAGGCGGCCGAGCAGGTCGAGTCCCTCGATCGCCGGCAGGCCCCGGTCGATCAGCAGCAGCTCGTACTGGCGCGTCAGGCCCAGGTGCAGGGCCGCGTGGCCGTCCGCCGCCAGGTCGACGGCGAACCCCTCCTCCTCGAGCAGCCGCTCCAGCAGCTCGCCGAGCTCCCGCTCATCCTCCACGAACAGGACCCGGGGGAGCTGCACCCGCTCCCGCGATGGTTGAACGACCGCGCTGCGATCCATCACCCTCCCGACATGACACCGGCGTCCGGCCCGTATCAGGCTACGTCGGGATTCGGTTTCCAGAGCGTGAGGAGCGCGGATGACGGAGCTGTGGAAGCGACACCCGGTCGAGCGGGTGCCGGGCACACCGGTCCTGACCGAGACCGAGGCGGCCGACCTGGACCGCCAGCTCGGCGAGGGCTGGTCCAGGGAGGGCACCACGAGGCTGCGCCGCGAGTTCCGCTTCAGGACCTTCTCGGCGGCCTTCGCGTACGCGACCAGGCTGGCGCTGCTCGCCGAGCAGCACCAGCACCATCCCGTCCTCGAGGTGAGCTGGGGGCGGTTGCTGGTCTGGTTCACCACCGACTCCATCGGCGGGTTGAGCGAGAACGACTACATCATGGCCGCCAGGATCGACCGGCTCGAGTGACGCGATGCTCAACCGCACCCAGCATGAGCAGCGGCCTTCGGACCGCCGGGGTCAGCAATCCCGCGCTCCGGCGGCTAGGTCGTCGCCGCCGACTGTGGTGGCGGGATGGCTGCCCTGGCCCTGGCGCGGGCCGGGAGCCAGACGGTGACCTCCAGGCCACCGTCTGGCAGCGCCCTGGCGTGGGCGTCGCCGCCGTGGGCGCGGGCGACCGAGCGGACGATCGACAGGCCGAGGCCGGCGCCGGGTGCTGCTGACGCGACCCGGCCGTTCAGGCGGCGGAACGGCTCGAACAGCGACTCGACCTGGTCCACGGGGATGTCGCGGCCGCCGTTGGCGACCTGCACGAAGGCTCGTCCGTGCGCGCTACCGGTGGCGACCTCGAGCCACCCTCCGGCCCGGTTGTGGCGCACGGCGTTCTCGACCAGGTTGGCGATCATCCGCTCCAGCAGGGCGGGATCGCCCTCGACCAGGGCGGGCCGCAGCCGCATCCGCAGGTGCAGGCCGGCGGCGCCGTCCTGGCGCCCGGTGTGCTCCAGCGCCTGGGCGGCGGCGTCGCTGAGGTCGACCGGCTCGGGCGAGCGGGGCTCCTGCTCGCTGCGGGCCAACGTGAGCAGCCCCTCGATCAGCCGCTCGCTGCGGTCGGTGGCGTCCCGGACCCGCTCGGCCATGGCGCGCAGCTCGTCCACGGAGGTATCCGGGTCGGACAGCGCGAGATCCACCTCGGTGCGGCTGATCGCCAGCGGGGTGCGCAGCTCGTGCGAGGCGTTGGCGGTGAAGCGGCGCTGCGAGTCGAAGGCGGCGTCGAGCCGGGTGAGCATCCGGTCGAAGGTGTCGGCCAGCTCCTTGAGCTCGTCGTCCGGTCCCTCCAGGGCGATCCGCTGGTACAGGGTGCGCTCGGACAGGCGCTTGGCGGTCGCGGTGATCCGTTGCAACGGGCGCAGCACCCGCCCGGCCACGACCCAGCCGAGCCCGAGCGACAGCACCGCCATCAGCCCCAGGACCAGCAGCATCGTCTGGAGGAAGGTGCGCGTCGCGGCGGACACGAAGGTGCTTTTGAGCTCGGTGATCTGGCCGCGGTTGATCAGGTACTTCCCGTCGGCGTTCGGCACCGGCTCGCCGGCGGCGTCGAGCGGCGGCGTCTGGCCGGCGGTCTGCCGCGTGCACACGACGACGTCAGTGGATGACTTGCAGAACACCGCCGCGATCCCGCCGTTGGTCGACGGCCCGAGCCGCTGGCGGACCAGCAGGTAGCTGGTGCCCACCAGCACCAGGCCGGCGAGCAGGAAGAGCCCGCCGTACCACAGCGTCAGGCGCAGCCGCGCCGTCCAGCGCGGCCAGGTGGGACCCCGGCGGGCGGGGCCGACCTGCCTCACAGCCGGTACCCCGCGCCGATCACGGTCTCGATCAGCGGTGGCTGGCCGAGCTTGCGGCGCAGGTTCATGACCGTGACCCTGACGGTCTGGGTGAACGGGTCGGCGTGCTCGTCCCAGACCCGTTCGAGCAGCTCCTCCGCGCTGATCACCGCCCCGTCGGCGGCCAGCAGCACCTCGAGGACGCCGAACTCCTTGCGGGTGAGCTGGAGCGGATGGCCGGCGCGTCTGGCCTCGCGCCTGGCCCGATCGAGCAGGACGTCGTAGCGGGCCAGCACCGGCGGGGTCGGCTCGCCGGTGCGCCGGCCGAGCGCCCGCACCCTCGCGACCAGCTCGTTGAACGCGAACGGCTTGCCGAGGTAGTCGTCGGCGCCGAGGTTCAGGCCCTCGACCCGGTCGTCGACCGCGCCGGCGGCGGTCAGCATCAGGATCCGGCTGGGGCTGCCCTGTGCGGCGAGCCTGCGGCAGACCGCGTCGCCGTGCACCCTGGGCAGGTCCCGGTCCAGCACGATCACCTCGTAGTGGTTGACCGCGGCCTTCTCCAGCGCATCGGCGCCGTCGAAGGCGAGGTCGACGGCCATGCCCTCGCGGCGCAGGCCGCGCGCGACCGCCTTGGCCAGCACGACTTCGTCCTCGACCACCAGCACACGCACCGCGGACCTCCTCCTGTGCCTTCTGCGCCGCACGGCGGGACTGCACGGTTGGACCGGCCGCGGGCGTCGCCCGCCCGCTGCCGGGCTCGCCGGGGCGAGCCGGCCGGCCGGCGTGACGAGCGTGCGCCGGCCGATGTCATGTCCGCGTAAGCCCCCGGCGAGACGCAGGCATTACCCCAGCCCAGGTAGACCGGTTCGCGACCGGTGCGACGCGCGCCGGGCCCACTCGGAGCCACACGCCCCGGGCACGCGAGCAACCAGAAGGAGCGCCTCATGCACGATCGCAGCGACCGGGGAAGCCCGGCACGCCCACGCCGCTGGCGCCGGCCGCCCCTGGCCGCGCTGGTCGCCACGCTGGCCATCACGCTCGCCCTCGCCGCCTGCGCCGGCGCCGACGACAAGACCGGCGGGGTGGCCAGCCTCAGCGGGTCGGGCCAGCCCACCGCCACCACCAACGCCGGCGGCAGCACCGACCCCAAGCAGGCGGCGCTCGAGTTCGCCAAGTGCATGCGCCAGCACGGCATCGACATGCCCGACCCGAAATTCGACGCGAACGGGCGGATGTCCATCACGGTGAACGGCAAGGCCGGTGCGAGCGGCGGGCCGGACGACCCGAAGTTCAAGGCGGCGCAGCAGGCCTGCCAGAAGTTCCTGCCAAATGGCGGCCAGTTCAAGAAGCCCGACGCGCAGGAGCTCCAGAAGATGGTGCAGTTCGCCAGGTGCATGCGCCAGCACGGCATCGACGTGCCCGACCCGGGCGCCAACGGCGGGATTCGGATACAGGGATCCGGGCCGGACGACCCGAAGTTCAAGGCGGCGCAGCAGGCCTGCGAGCACTACCTGCCAGGCGCGGGCAAGGGCGGGACGAACACGGTGACGGGCGGCGGCTCGACGAAGTCCGGAGGTGACCAGTGAGCACGCCGGAGACCTCCACCCGCGAACCGTCGCCCGACTCCCGGCGGAGTCCGGACGGCCCCGCCGTGCTCGAGAGCGACGACCTCGCGCAATACCCGGCGCCGCCCAGGCGCCGCGCCCTGCGCTGGGCCGCCGGCGTGATGGCCCTGGCGGTACTGGCCGGGGCCGGCTGGTGGGCGGCGGGCCATCCGGGGCTGGACACCGCCACCCGGGCGGCCACGCCGGCCACGCCGCTGGCGACCGCCGTGGTCGAGCGGCAGGACCTGAACGGCCAGACCAAGGTGAGCGGCACGCTCGGCTACGCCGGCAGCGCCAGCGTCCAGAGCCCGCTCGCCGGCCGCGTCACCTGGCTGCCGAAGGCCGGCGCGGTGGTGCGCCGCGGCGGCACCCTGCTGGCCGTCGACAACCAGGCGGTGCAGCTCTTCTACGGGAGCAAGCCGGCATGGCGGGACCTGTCCGTCGGGGTGGACGACGGCCCTGACGTGAAGCAGTTGGAGCAGAACCTGACCGCGCTCGGCTACGACCCCGACCACGCGATGACCGTCGACCAGCATTTCTCCGCAGCCACCGCGGCCGCGGTGAAGCGCTGGCAGAAGGACCGAGGCCTGGATCAGACCGGCAAGTTCACCACCGGCATGCCAGCGGTGTTCCTGCCATGGCCCGCTCGCGTCCAGACGCTCAACGTGACCGTCGGCGGGCGCGCCGCACCCGGCGGGCCGGCCCTCGCGGTCACGTCGGACGTGCACCAGGTCACCGTCGACCTGGACGTGAGCCAGCAGAGCTACGTCAAGACGGGCGATCGTGTCGACGTCGCCCTGCCCGACGGGCGGCGCATTGGTGGGCGTGTCAGCGACGTCGGCCGGGTCGCGCAGACCCAGGGGTCCGCCCCCAACCAGACGACCACGATCACCGTCACCGTCGCGCTGGACCATCCGACCGCCGGCGGCAGCCTCGACCAGGCGCCGGTCGACGTCTACGTCACCACCCAGACCAGGAAGGGCGTGCTGGCGGTGCCGGTCACCGCGCTGCTGGCGCTCAAGGAAGGCGGCTACGCCGTCGAGACGGTCGGCGCCAACGGCCAGCACCGGCTCGTGGGCGTGCGCCTCGGGGTGTTCTCCAACGGGATGGTCGAGGTGTCCGGCTCCGGCCTGCGCGCCGGCATGAAGGTGGTGACCTCCCAATGACCGCGGTGACCGCCGCCGGCGCGCCCGTGCTGGAGCTGCGCGGCGTGACCAAGCACTACCCCGGTCCCCCGCGGCTGGAGGTGCTGCGCGGCATCGACCTGACCGTCGCGGCGGGGGAGATGCTGGCGATCATCGGGCCGAGCGGGTCGGGAAAGTCGACCCTGCTCCACATCATGGGCACGCTCGACCTGCCGAGCAGCGGCACCGTGCACGTCGGCGGCACCGACGTGGGCTCGCTCTCGGACCGGCAGCTCGCCGCGCTGCGCTCGCGCCGGGTCGGCCTGGTCTTCCAGCAGTTCTTCCTGCTCGACGCGGTGAGCGCGCTGGACAACGTGGCCACCGGCCTGCTCTACAGCGGCGTGGCGCCGCGCGAGCGCCGGCGGCTGGCCGCCCGCACGCTGCGGCGCGTGGGCCTGGGCGACCGGCTCCACCATCACCCGACCCAGCTCTCCGGCGGCGAGCAGCAGCGGGTCGCGATCGCCCGGGCGCTGGTCACCCGCCCGGCGGTCGTGCTCGCCGACGAGCCGACCGGCAACCTCGACCAGACCGCGGGCGCGCGCGTGCTCATGCTGCTGGAGGAGCTGAACGCCGACGGCACCACCATCGTGGTGATCACCCACGACCGCGACATCGCCTCGCGGCTGCCGCGCCGGGTGGAGCTGCGGGACGGGCGCGTGGTCATCGACACCGGCGTGGCGGCCGCCGCCGGCAGGCGGCAGGAGGTGGTGGGATGAGCGCGTCACCCGCGGGCCGCGTGCCCGTGCCCCGGCGGCTGCGCCTGCGCGACCTGGTCGTGGTCGGCGCCGGTGGCCTGGCGACGCGGCGGCTGCGCGCGGCGCTGTCCGCGCTCGGCGTCGCCATCGGCATCGCCGCGATCGTCGCGGTGCTCGGCATCTCCGAGTCCAGCAAGGCGGACCTGCTCGCCCAGCTCGACCGGCTGGGAACCAACCTGTTGACGATCAGCCCAGGGCAGACCTTCGGCGGTGACGAGGCCGTCCTGCCCAAGGAGTCCGTGGGGATGATCCGGCGCATCGGACCGGTGCTCCAGACGGCGGCGATCGCCTCGGTGAGCGGGGCCGCGGTGTACCGCAACGACCGCATCCCGTCCGAGGAGACCGGCGGGCTCAGCGTCGCCGCCGCCGACCTGCGGCTGCCCCAGGCGGTCGGCGCCACCGTGGCCAAGGGCAGCTGGCTCAACGCCGCCACCGCGCGCTACCCCACCACCGTGCTGGGCGCGGCCGCCGCGGCACAGCTCGGCATCGACCGCGTCGGCAGCCAGGTGTGGCTCGGCGGCCGCTGGTTCACGGTGGTCGGCATCCTCGACCCGCTGACGCTGGCGCCCGACCTGGACCGGACGGCGCTGATCGGCTTCCCCGCCGCCGAGAGCCTGCTCGGCAGCGACGGCTCGCCCACCACCGTGTACGTGCGCGCCAATCCGGCCGACGTGACCGACGTGCAGGGCGTGCTCGCCGCCACCGCCAACCCCGAGCACCCCAACGAGGTGCAGGTCAGCCGCCCGTCGGACGCGCTGGCCGCGCAGGCGGCGGCCAAGAGCGCGCTCAACTCGCTGCTGCTCGGCCTCGGCGCGGTCGCGCTGCTGGTCGGTGGGGTCGGCATCGCCAACGTGATGGTGATCGGCGTGCTGGAGCGGCGCAGCGAGATCGGCCTGCGGCGAGCGCTCGGCGCCACCCGCGGGCACGTGCGGGTGCAGTTCCTGGTCGAGTCGCTGCTGCTGGCGCTGCTCGGCGGCGCCGGCGGGGTCGCGCTGGGCGCGCTGGTCACCGCCGGTTATGCGCTCCACCAGCACTGGCAGGTGGTCGTGCCGCTGGCCGGCGTGGGCACCGGGGTCGGCGCCGCGCTCGCCCTGGGCGCGATCGCCGGCCTGTACCCGGCGGTCCGCGCCGCCCGCCTGGCGCCCACCGACGCCTTGCGGACGGTGTAGGCCGCCCGCGTCCTCGGAGGTGGGAGCCCGTGGCATGACCGTCCCTCTCGACGGGCATCGTAAGATCGAGGCGGGGCACCGGATCCGGGCTCGGGAGTCGACCACGCACCGGGGTATGCCCATGTACGACTACGACCTGCTCGTGATCGGCTCGGGCCCCGGCGGCCAGAAAGCCGCGATCGCCGCGGCCAAGCTCGGGCGCAGCGCCGCGATCGTGGAGCGGACCGACTCGGTCGGCGGCGTCTGCATCAACACCGGGACGATCCCCTCCAAGACCCTGCGCGAGGCCGTCCTCTACCTGACCGGCTTGAGCCAGCGCGAGTTGTACGGGCAGAGCTACCGCGTCAAGCAGGACATCACCGTCCAGGACCTGAGCGCCCGGACCCGGCACGTGGTCGGGCGTGAGATCGACGTCATCCTGCACCAGCTCACGCGCAACCACGTGACCACGCTGACCGGCACCGCCCGCTTCCTCGAACCGCACACCATCGGCATCGTAGGCGGGCCGGTGGAGCGGCGGGTGAGCGCGACCAACATCGTCATCGCGACCGGCACCCGACCGGCGCGACCGGACAGCGTCGCCTTCGACGGCCGCACCATCGTGGACTCGGACGGGATCCTGTCCCTGGAGCAGATCCCGTCCTCGATGGTGGTGGTCGGGGCGGGCGTGATCGGGCTCGAGTACGCGTCGATGTTCGCCGCCCTCGGCACCAGGGTGACGGTCGTCGAGCGGCGGCCGGGCATGCTCGAGTTCTGCGACGGCGAGATCGTGGAGTCGCTCCGGTACCACCTGCGCGACCTCGCGGTGACGTTCCGCTTCGGCGAGACCGTGGCGGCGGTGGAGCAGCACGTCCACGGCACCATCACGGTCCTGGAAAGCGGCAAGCGGATCCCGGCCGACACGGTGCTGTACTCGGCGGGGCGGCAGGGCCTGACCGACGACCTCGAGCTGGCCAACGCCGGCCTGGAGGCCGACGCCCGGGGCCGCATCACGGTCGGGCCGGACTTCCGGACCAAGGTCCCGCACATCTTCGCGGTCGGCGACGTGATCGGCTTCCCGGCGCTGGCCGCGACCTCGATGGAGCAGGGCCGCCTGGCCGCCTACGCCGCCTTCGGCGAGCCGTCCAGCTCCCTGGGGGAGCTGCTGCCGATCGGCATCTACACGATCCCCGAGATCAGCTACGTCGGCAGGAGCGAAGACCAGCTGACCGAGGCCTCGATCCCCTACGAGGTCGGGGTGTCCCGCTACCGCGAGCTGGCCCGCGGCCAGATCCTCGGCGACTCCTACGGGATGCTGAAGCTGCTGGTCTCGCTGGAGGACCGGCGGTTGCTGGGCGTGCACGTGTTCGGCACGAACGCGACCGAGATCGTCCACATCGGCCAGGCGGTGATGGGCAACGGTGGCACAGTCGACTACCTCGTCGACGCGGTGTTCAACTACCCGACGCTGGCCGAGGCGTACAAGGTCGCCGCGCTCGACGCGGTCAACAAGATGCGCGCCGTGACCCGCCTCGACGAGTGACGCTACGGCTTGCGGCCCAGGCCACGGTCAACAAGGGTGGAACTTGCTGGGGTCCGTCACGCTTCCCGTGAGTGGTCGAGCAGGGTGGCGATCATGTAGTCGGCGAGGAACCGTGCGTATCGCGGCAGGGACCAGCCGCGCTGGAGGACGAACAGGTCGTAGAGCTCGAGTGAGGTGCAGGTCCACAGGATGTCGGTCGCCTGGGCCAGGGTGACGCCCTGGCGCAGGTAGCCGCGCTCCTTCAGGAAGCTGGCGTGGTGCAGGGCGCGCTCGTCGCGGTCGTGGTTGGCGGCGTCGAGCAGCGCCGCCATGTCGGGGTCGCTGGCCGCGGCGGAGCGGACGAGCCGCACGATCGGTGCCACCATCGAGGAGACCTCACTGGTGAGGACGCCCCAGTTGCGCATGATCGTCCTCGGGTCGGTCTCGCGTTCGCGCATCGCATCGGCGCGCTGGAAGGCCGGGACCGCTTCACGGCCGGTCAGGCCGCGTTCGTAGATGGCGCGGACCAGGCCCGGCTTGCCGCCGAACGCCTTGTAGATGGTCTCCACCGACACGCCTGCCTCGCGGGCGATCGCGGCGATGGTGGTGGCGGAGTAGCCGCCCTCGAGGAACTGCCGCTGGGCGGCGTCCAGGATGGCCTGGCGGTTGCGGCGGGCCTGGGCTTGGCGGCCGCTGGAGTCGTAGCGACGTTTGGGCTTGACGTTGGCCATAATTTCGTTCCATACTCCTGTATCAGTTACAGGTTAGTGTAACAAACTTGGGGAGGCGGTCAGCATGGACCGAGCGGGCCAGGGCCCGGCTGCGGTGGTGGAGCGGCTGCTCGAGGCGGTGAACGCCCACGACCTCGATGCGATGGTGGCGTGCTTTGCCGACGACTATGTCAACGAGTGGCCGGCCCACCCCCAGCGGGGCTTTCGGGGCAAGGAGCAGGTCCGGCGCAACTGGAGCCAGATCCTTGACAGCGTGCCCGATCTCCGTGCTCGGCTGCCGCGCATCGCCGTGGACGGCGGGACCGTCTGGACCGAGTGGGACATGTCCGGCACCCGGCGCGACGGGGCCGCCTTCCTGATGCGGGGGGTGTGCATCTTCGGCGTCACCGAGGGGCGCCTGGCCTGGGTACGGTTCTACCTGGAGCCGGTCGAGCAGACCAGCGGCGACGTCGACGCCCACACCAGCCACGTGGTCGGCACCGCCCACATCGCGGAGGCGAGGTCATGATCCTGGTCGCCGGGGGAACTGGCACGCTGGGCACCCGGCTCGTCCGGCTGCTCTCGGACCGGGGCGTGGAGGTTCGGGTGCTCACCCGCGACCCTGCACGGGCGGCGCACCTGCCCCACACGGTCCAGATCCTGACCGGTGACCTGCGGGAGCCGGCCGCGGTCGCCGCCGCCGTCCGCGGGTGCTCGACGGTCGTCTCGGCGGTACACGGGTTCGTGGGCCCCGGCAAGCCCAGCCCCGAGTCGATCGACCGCGACGCCAACCTCGCGCTGATCCAGGCCGCGGCCACCGCCGGCGTGGAGCACCTGGTGCTGGTGTCGGGGCTCGGCGTCGCCGCGGATCACCCGATGTCGCTGTACCGCGCCAAGTTCGCCGCCGAGCAGGCGCTCCGAGCCAGCGGCCTGCGGTGGACGATCATCCGGCCCAGCGCGTACCTGGAGACCTGGATCGGGGTCACCGGCGCCAAGCTCGCCGGCAAGGGCCAGGCCCTGGTCTTCGGCCCCGGGCGCAACCCCGTCAACTTCGTCGCCGCCGAAGACGTCGCCGTCGCCGTCGACCTCGCCATCCACGACCGGTCGCTCCGCGGCCAGAGCGTGGACGTCGCCGGCCCCGAGAACCTGACGTTCACGCAGATCGCCGACCAGCTCATCGCCGCCGGCGGCAGGCCCGGGCGGACCAGGCACATCCCACTGCCGATGCTGCGCGCGATGTCGGTGCTGGCACGGCCGGCCGCGCCGTCGTTCGCCAGGCAGGCCCAGGCCGCGGTCATGATGAACACCGCCGACATGACCGTCGACGTCTCCGCCATCCGCGACCGGCTCCCGACCGTCCCAGCCACCACCCTCCACGACCTCCTGACACGGCAGCCGTCCCCGCAGGTGCCGCCCGCCGATGCCAGACCCCCGCGTTGACGGGAGTCCCAAAGGCCGGACCGCCAGGATCGTAGGCTGTGCGCTGGACAAGCCGGGCGAGGCCGCAAGGCCGGGGGGCGCCGTCGGCGCGGAGGCCACGAGGAGGCCGGTCGATGCACATCCCCAACGAGTCGGCGCTGCTGCGACGGGAGCGCCAGCAGCCGCAGGACCGCGCAGCCGACGCCATCACCCGGTTCGCCGGGTCGATGCTGTTCGTGTACCTGCACGTGGGCTGGTTCATGCTGTGGGTCGTCTACAACGTCGCGGCGCCGCGCGCCTTCGACAAGTTTCCCTTCGGCCTGCTCACCCTGATCGTCTCGCTGGAGGCGATCTTCCTGTCCACCTTCGTGATGATCTCCCAGAACCGCGAGGCGCAGCGCTCCGAGATCCGGGCCCAGCTCGATTTCGAGACCAACGTGCTCGGCGAGGTGTGGACCGAGATGATCGCCGCCAGGCTGGGCATCGACGTGCGCGAGGTGCACGAGAAGGTGGCCGAGCGCATGGCCGCCGCCAAGGCCCGGCAGAGCGCGGCCGAGACCGGCGGAGGGGCCCTGACCGGCGATCCCACGCTCGACACCGAGTACGTGCACAGCGGCGTGCTCGGCGCGCCGCAGCAGCACCCGTCTGGGTCGTAGGGTCCGGCACCCCGCGATCGGTTTGTCCGGGGTGGATTCGGATACCTAGCGGGGATGGGGAGCTTCGGTGCGTAATGCCGGCCCGCCGCGCCGGCCTTCGGTGCCGTCGGTCGACAGCTCGCTCGGCCTGAGGCTGCTCCCCACGGTGCTGAGCCTGATCGCCGGCAGTGCGGACGTGATCAGCTTCCTCGGGCTCGGTGGCCTGTTCGTCGCCCATATCACCGGCAACCTGGTGCTCCTTGCCGCCCACCTCGTCACCGGGACCAGGGTGAGCGTTGCGCTGCTGCTGTCGGTCCCGGTGTTCGTCCTGGGGCTGGGACTGACGAGACTGCTGGCGGCTGGCCTGGACGCCGTCGGGCTCGCCTCGCTGCGGCCGCTGCTCCTGCTGCAGTTCCTGCTGCTCGCCGGCTTCCTGGCCCTGGGCGTCGCCGCCGGCCCGTGGATCGACCCGAACGCCGCCGCCGCGATCCTGGCGGGCATGCTCGGCGTCGCCGCCATGGCGGTCCAGAACGCGCTGGTGCAGCTCTCGCTGCGGGGGGCGCCGTCCACGGCGGTGATGACGACCAACCTCACCCGCTTCACCATGGACGTCGGCGAGGCGCTGCTGCGGCGCGACCCGGCGGACGCGACCGGCGCCCGGCGCCGAGCGGCGCGCACCTGGCCGGCGATCCTCGGCTTCACCGCCGGCGCCGCCCTCGGCGCGGCCTGCTTCGCCGCCGCCGACCTGTGGTCCCTGGCGCTGCCCGCCGGCCTGGCCCTGCTCGCCTTCGCCATCGGTCTGGGAAGCGGGCTCGATGGCGGCGCCGACCGCTGAACGGGCGCCGCATCGACATTCTTGCCTTCCTCTCGGACGCCACACGACCTGGCCTTACCCGGCGCTGCGACCGTGGCTTGCACGCTGAGCGGTTGGGAGCTCAGCAGGCGTGAAGGGAGACCAAGATGATCGATCCCGCTTCGATGGCTGACTGGGCGCAAGCCTCGTTCCTGGTGACCCTGCTCGGAGGTCTTGCCGCCGCGTGCGGATGGGTGCTGCGCCAGGAACAGCGCGAGCGTCTGCTCGAGGCACGCTCGACGGCGCGAGCGGCGAGGACTCCAGTCTCGGCTGGGTCCGCGGTCGGTCGCGGCTGAGCTGCCGGCCGTCCCCGCCGACCGTTCCGCTGGGAGCAGTCCAGATGGTCGTTACCCCGGCAGGGCCCAGAAGGCGATCTCGGTGAGGGCGAGGTCGGTGTAGCGAGCGCCGGGGTAGATCGACGTCACGCGCAGCGTGACCTTGCGGGTCAGGCCGAAATCACGATTGAGCCGCTGGGGCGAGGCGGTGTCGGAGAGGGTCGCCCGCAGCGTGCGGGCGTCGGTGGTGATGAGGACTCCCCGGATGCGGCCGTTGGCGGCACGGAGCTCGGCGGTCTTGGCGTAGCCGTTCACCAGACCGATGCGGACCAGGTGCACGGCACGGGGAAACCGGTAGGTCAGGGTCTCGCCGACTCCGCTGCCGGCCACCGCGCTGTGGTTGTTCCAGGCGGTACGGCTGTTGCCGTCCAGCGTGTTGCGGATCGAGTAGGTCACGCTATCGGCTGGCGGCAACTCGCTGGACGCGCTGGCCGAGATCGAGCGCGGGTCCACCTCGACCGCGGCCGGAGCCGCCTGGACCGGGGAGGGAGCGGCTGCCGCACCGGTGGGCGGAGCGGGCGGGGACAGCCGGCCGTCCGACCTGAGCGCCGCGGCCAGCACCACGGCTGCCATCGCTCCCACGGCGGCCACGCCCAGGAGGATGAGCGGGCCCCTCCACCGCCACGGCGCGCCTGGCGACCAGGAAGGAGGCAGGGGTTCCTGCTCGGGCTCCAGCAGGGCGCCGCAGCGCTGGCAGAGCAGCCGGCTCGCCGGGTTCGGCTCCAAGCATGCCGGACACGCGAAGCTCGGTGGCGGGCTGGACATGCATGGTCCTGTACCTGGACCGGCGCGTCGGTAAACACCGTGCTGGTCAGCCGACCACGGTCAGCGGAGCTGGTCGCTGGAGACGCGCGCGACGAGCTGCGGTTCGAAGACCATCTGGCGGGTGGCTGTGGCTACGGCCCTCGGTGGTCTCCTGGATGAGGAGCTGGGCGGCGGCACGGCCGAGCTGGTCGCGGGGTTGGCGCACCGAGGACAGGGGGACGGCGGCCGCGGCGGCGAAGTCGATGTCGTCGTAGCCGACGATCGCCAGGTCGCCCGGGACGCGGAGCTTGCGGCGGGTCATCTCCTGGAGCAGGCCCAGCGCGAGCAGGTCGTTGGCGCAGAAAGCCGCGGTGGCCCGGCGGCTGGACGGCATGGTGGCGATGTGGGCGCCCGCGGCCAGTCCCGAGGAGAAGTTGAGCGCCGGGGTCTCGACCACGGTCAGCGCGGAGGGCGGCAAGCCGGCGTCCAGCAGCGCGCGCTCGGCCCCTCCGAGGCGAGCGCCTCGGCCCAGGTTCCCTACATCAACACCCTGACCCAGCAGCGCCAGGACGCGATCGTGATCTCCGCCGACGACCCCAACGCGGTCGTGCCCGCGCTCAAGGCCGCGATGGCGCAGGGCATCAAGGTGGTGACCTACGACGCCGACACCGCGCCCGAGGGCCGCACCGTGTTCGTGAACCAGGCCTCGCCCGAGGCCATCGGCCGCAGCGAGGTGCAGGTGCTCGGCAAGCAGCTCAACTACACCGGCCAGATCGCGATCCTGTCGGCGACCTCCACCGCCGCCAACCAGAACACCTGGATCAGGTTCATGAAGGACGAGCTGTCCAAGCCGCAGTACTCGAAGATGAAGCTCGTCAAGGTCGCCTATGGCAACGACGACGACCAGACCTCGTTCCAGCAGGCGCAGGGCCTGCTGCAGGCCTACCCTGACCTCAAGGGGATCATCTCGCCGACCACCGTCGGCGTCTCCGCCGCCGCCCGCTACCTGAGCGGTTCCTCGTTCAAGGGCAAGGTCGCGCTGACCGGGCTGGGCACGCCCAACCAGATGCGCAAGTTCGTGAAGGACGGCACCGTCGCCTCGTTCGAGCTCTGGGACCCCGGCAAGCTCGGCTACCTGGCCGCCTACGCAGCGGCGGCGCTGGCGTCCGGGCAGATCACTGGCAAGGAGGGTGAGACCTTCAAGGCCGGCAACCTGGGCACCAAGTCGATCGGCGCGGACGGTGAGATCCTGCTCGGCCCGCCGCAGGTGTTCGACAAGTCCAACATCGATCAGTTCGACTTCTGAGCCACGTTCCCGGGGTGCGGCCTCCGGACCGGGCCGCACCCCGGCCGTCCAGCCAGGTGACGCGGTCCTCCACCTGCCATGCCGGGTGGTACGAGAGGAAGCAGGTAGGCACGATGACTGATCCTGCCATTGTCAAGGATGCGTTGCGGCAGCAGCGGATCGAGTTGCCGTCGTGGGCGTTTGGGAACTCTGGCACGCGCTTCAAGGTCTTCGCCCAGCCTGGCGTCCCCCGCAGCGCCTACGAGAAGCTCCAGGACGCGGCGCAGGTCCACACGCACACGGGGGTGGCGCCGAGCGTGGCGCTGCACATCCCCTGGGACGCCGTCGACGACTACGCCGACCTGGCCAAGCACGCCGCCGACCACGGCGTGCAGATCGGCACGATCAACGCCAACGTGTTCCAGGACGACGACTACAAGCTCGGCAGCGTCTGCCACCCCGACCCGCGGGTCCGCGCCAAGGCGCTGGACCACCTGCTGGCCTGCGTCGAGGTGATGGACGCCACCGGGTCGCGTGACCTCAAGCTGTGGTTCGCGGATGGGACCAACTACCCCGGCCAGGACTCGATCCGGGCCCGCCAGGAGCGGCTTGGCGAGGCCCTGGCGCAGGTGTACCGGCGCCTTGGGCCTGAGCAGCGGATGCTGCTGGAGTACAAGCTGTTCGAGCCGGCGTTCTATCAGACCGACGTGCCCGACTGGGGCACCGCGCTGCTGCACTGCCAGGCGTTGGGGGAGCGCGCGCTGGTGGTGGTGGACACCGGCCACCACGCGCCGGGCACCAACATCGAGATGATCGTGGCGCTGCTGCTGCGGGCGGGCAGGCTGGGGGGGTTCGACTTCAACTCCCGGTTCTACGCCGACGACGACCTGATGGTGGGGGCGGCCGACCCGTTCCAGCTGTTCCGGATCATGCACGAGGTGGTCCAGGGCGGCGGCTGTGCGCCGGAGGCCGGGATCGCGTTCATGCTCGACCAGTCCCACAACATCGAGCCGAAGATCCCCGGGCAGATCCGCTCGGTGATGAACGTGCAGGAGGCCACCGCCAAGGCGCTGCTGGTCGACGCGGCGGCGCTGGAGGCCGCCCAGCGGGCCGGTGACGTGCTCGGCGCCAACGGGGTCCTGATGGACGCCTACGCGACCGACGTGCGGCCGCTGCTGGCCGAGCTGCGCACCGACATGGGCCTGGACCCTGACCCCATGGCCGCTTACGCCCGTTCGGGGTATGGCGAGCGGATCGTGGCCGAGCGGGTCGGTGGCACCCAGGCCGGCTGGGGAGCCTGACCCTCGATGACCGTCCCCCAGGTGCGCGAGCTGCTGGAACGGTCCCACCGGCTCGGCGCCGACCGGCGCAACACCAACTGGGCCGGCGGCAACGCCTCGGTCAAGGGACCGGCCGACGACCCCGTGACCGGGCGGCCGGTGGAGCTGCTCTGGGTCAAGGGCTCCGGCGGGGACCTCGGGACCCTGACCGAGCAGGGCCTGTCGATCCTGCGGCTGGACCGGCTCCGCTCGCTGGTGGGCGTCTACCCGGGCGCCGACCGCGAGGACGAGATGGCCTCCGCGTTCGACTACTGCCTGCACGGCAGGGGGGGAGCCGCGCCGTCGATCGACACCGCCATGCACGGCCTGGTGACCGCGGCCCACGTCGACCACCTGCACCCCGAGTCGGGGATCGCGCTGGCCACGGCCGCCGACGGCGAGGCGCTGACCAAGCAGTGCTTCGGCGGCCGGGTCGCCTGGGTGCCGTGGCGGCGGCCCGGCTTCCAGCTCGGCCTGGACGTCGCCGCGATCCAGCGGGCCAACGAGGACTGCGTCGGGGTGGTGCTCGGCGGCCACGGCATCACGGCGTGGGGCTCGAGCTCGCGGGAGTGCGAGGCGCGCTCGCTGGAGATCATCCGCGGCGCCGAGCGGTTCATCGCCGAGCGGGGCCGCCCCGAGCCGTTCGGCGCCGTGTTCGACGGGTTCGAGCCGCTGGCGGAAGGCGCGCGGCAGCGGCGCGCCGCCGCGCTGGGGACCTCCTGCCCCGACCACTTCCTGCGGACCAAGGTGCGGCCGATGGTGCTCGACCTGCCGCCGTCGACCCCGCTGGAGCGGGTCGTCGAGCGGCTGCGTGAGCTGCACGCCGCCTACCGCGAGGCCTATCAGGCCTACTACGGTCGCCACGCGTCGCCGGACAGCCCGCCCATGCGCGGCGCCGACCCCGCGATCGTGCTGGTGCCGGGGATCGGCAGTTTCTCCTTCGGTGCCGACAAGCAGACCGCTCGGGTGGCGGGGGAGTTCTACGAAGGCGCGATCAACGCGATGCGCGGGGCCGAGGCGCTCTCCAGCTACGCGCCGATCCCGGAGTCGGAGAAGTTCCGCATCGAGTACTGGGCGCTGGAGGAGGCCAAGCTCCGGCGCCGGCCGGCCCCCAAACCCCTGGCCGCGCGGGTCGCCCTGGTGACCGGCGCCGGCTCGGGCATCGGCAGAGCCATCAGCGAGCGGCTGGCCGCCGAGGGCGCCTGCGTGGTCGTGGCCGACCTCGACGCCGGCAGCGCGAGCGCGGTCGCCGGCGGGATCGGCGACGCCGACGCCGCCGTGGCGGTCGCCGCCGACGTCAGCGACGAGGACCAGGTCGCCGACGCGGTCGAGCGGGCGACCCTGGCCTTCGGTGAGGTCGATCTGGTCGTCAACAACGCCGGGCTGTCGATCTCCAAGCCGTTGCTGGAGACCAGCGCGGGCGACTGGGACCGGCAGCACGACGTCATGGCCAGGGGGTCGTTCCTGGTGTCGCGCGAGGCGGCCAGGGTCATGATCGCCCAAGGGCTCGGCGGCGACCTGGTCTACGTCGTCAGCAAGAACGGAGTGGTGGCGGGACCGGACAACCTGGCGTACGGGGCGGCCAAAGCCGACCAGGCGCACCAGGTCCGCCTGCTGGCCGCCGAGCTGGGGCGGCACGGGATCAGGGTCAACGGCGTCAACCCCGACGCGGTCGTCCGCGGCTCGGGGATCTTCGCCAAGGGCTGGGGGGCGCAGCGCGCGGCCGTCTACGGCGTGCCAGAGGAGGAGCTGGGCGCCTTCTACGCCAAGCGCACACTGCTCGGGCGCGAGGTGCTCCCGGAGCACGTCGCCGCCGCGGTGCTCGCGCTGGTCGCCGGGGACCTGTCCCGCACCACCGGGCTGCTGGTCCCGGTGGACGCCGGAGTCGCCGCCGCCTTCCTGCGATGAGCCCCACCACTCCAGAGGGATCGTATGTCGCGGTCGACCTCGGCGCGGCCAGCGGCCGGGTCATGGTCTCCCGGGTGGGCCCGTCCACGCTGGAGCTGGTCGAGGCGCACCGCTTCCCCAACGTGCCGGCCAGCCTGCCGGACGGGCTGCACTGGGACGTGCTGCGGCTGTACCGGGACGTGCTCGACGGGCTGGCCGTCGCCGCCAGGGACAGCCAACAGATCACCAGCGTCGGCGTGGATTCCTGGGGCGTCGACTACGGGCTGCTCGACGCGTCGGGAGCGCTGCTCGGCAACCCCTACCACTACCGCGACGGCCGCACCGCGGGCGTCCCCGACCAGGTCCACGCGCGCATCCCGCAGGCGGAGCTGTACCAGGTCACCGGCGTGCAGTTCCTGCCCTTCAACACGCTGTACCAGCTCGCCGCCGACGCCAGGGCGGAGCGGCTCGACGCCGCACGCACGATGCTGCTGATCCCGGACCTGCTCGGATACTGGCTCACCGGCTCGGCCGGCGCGGAGATCACCAACGCCTCCACCACCGGGCTGCTCGACGTGGGAGCGATGTGCTGGTCGCCGCGGGTGCTCGAGGCGCTCGGGCTGCGCTCGGAGCTGCTGCCCCCGCTGCGGCAGCCCGGCGAGGTGACCGGTCCCCCGCGTCCAGGGGTCGCCGCCGAGACCGGCCTGGGGCCACTGGCGGTGGTGACGGCGGTCGGGTCCCACGACACCGCCTCGGCGGTCGTCGGCGTCCCCTCCGAGAGCACGGGCGCCGCCTACGTCTCCTGCGGCACCTGGTCGCTGGTGGGGGTCGAGCTGGAGCACCCGGTACGCACGCCCGAGAGCCGCCAGGCCAACTTCACCAACGAGGTCGGCGTCGACGGCCGCATCCGCTACCTCCGCAACGTCATGGGCCTGTGGCTGCTCCAGGAGTCGCTGCGGGTCTGGGCGCGCGCCGGGCTGCCCGCGGACCTGCCCTCCCTGCTCGGGGCCGCCGGCGCGCTCCCCGCCGGCGGGCCCGTCGTGGACCCCGACGACCCGGCCTTCCTCCCGCCCGGCGACATGCCGGCGAGGATCCGGGCGGCCTGCCAGGCCACCGGTCAGCCCGTGCCCGGCGGCCAGGCCGAGCTGGTGCGCTGCATCCTCGACAGCCTTGCGTCCGCCTACGCTCGGGTGCTGCGCGACGCCGAGCGGCTGTCGGGCAGGCGGGTCGAGGTGGTGCACCTGGTCGGCGGGGGAGCCCGCAACCGGCTGCTCTGCGAGCTGACCGCTGACGCCTGCGGCCTGCCGGTGCTCGCCGGTCCGGTCGAGGCCACCGCGCTCGGCAACGTCCTGGTCCAGGCGCGCGCGCACGGTTCGCTCCACGGCGACCTCGACAGCATGCGCGCGCTCGTCCGCGCCACCCAGGACATCCGCCGCCACGACCCGGCCGCCCGCGGCCAGCGCCAGGGCGAGCCGCGGTAGGCATCCTGGCGGGTCGAGTTACGCGTCGGCCGCGGGTGCTCCGTCGGACTGCGGCTCGGACGGATCGCCACCCGCCTTGCCCTCGCCCTGGGGCGCGGGGATGGTCCCGGCGCTCCCGCGGCAATCCAAGCCTCGTACCATCCGCATCGCAAACAGCTATGCTTGCCAGACATCGGATGTCTCGAGGACGAGGAGCGTCTCTGTGGCCGCGCCGGTCACCGAGCGGGGGATCGCCAAGATCCGCGACCTGATCATCGCCGGGGAGTTGGCTCCCGGGTCGCGGTTGCCACCAGAGCACGAGCTGGCCGCGCAGCTCGAGCTGTCGCGCAACACCGCGCGTGAGGCGGTACGGGCGCTGGTCACCGCACGAGTGCTGGACGTGCGCAGGGGCGATGGCACCTACGTCACCAGTCTCAAGCCGGACATGCTGCTGGAGGGGATCGGCTTCGCCGTCGACCTCATGCAGGACGACACCTGGCTCGAGGTGCTCGAGGTGCGCCGCTACCTCGAGCCGGCCGCGGTCGCTCTGGCCGCCACCCGCATCGACCAGACCGCCCTGCGGGCGCTGGAGGAGTGCCTCGAACGGATGCGTGGGGCCGACGGGCTCGAGCAGCTGGTCGTCCACGACGCCGAATTCCACAACCGCGTCGCCGCGGCGGGCGGCAACCAGACCCTTGCCGCGATGCTCGACGGTCTCTCCAGCAAGACCCTGCGCGCGCGGATCTGGCGGGGCATCATCGACGGCGAGGCAGCCGAGCAGACGGTCGCCCAGCACACCGACATCTACAACGCTCTGCTCGCCGGCGACCCGAACCTGGCCCAAGCCGCCGCCGTCGTCCACGTCCTCACCACCGAGACCTGGTTCCGCCGCATCCTCACCTCCCGGAACGAGGCCACCACCCCCTCGCGGCGGTCCGGGCGCCGATCGTCTCGTTGACGCCCCGGAAGCATCCGGGATTCCTGTGACGTCATCGGACGATCCTGCTCCAGCGGGTTAGGTTTCATGGTGTTTGTTCCAATCATTCTGCTAGACATTGGATGTCTGTTGCCCTACGGTAAGGCCTCCAGAGGACGGCGCCTGGCGGCCCAAGGTGGCAGCCAAACACCTGTGAATTCCGGCTCCATCCGCGAGATCCGCGCGGGAGGCGGAGCGAGCATGAGAGGAGGACAGCATGACCAACCGTCGATTCCGCGGGTGGGCCGCGTCCATCGCCGTGCTGGCGTTGATGGTCGGCGCTTGCAGTAGTGGCGGTTCCCAATCCACGAAGAAGGCCGGCGCGAAGGCGCACGAAGGCGTCTCGGTCAACGTCCTGACCTTCACTGGGCCGCAAATCGCCGAGCCGCTCCAGCGGCGCGCGCCCGAGTTCCAGCGGCTCACGGGCGCGAAGATCAAGGTGGTGACCGTCCCCTTCAGCGACCTGTACGACAAGATCCTCACCGACATGGCGACGAGGACCAACAGCTACGATGCCTTCGTCTTCGATCCCCAGTGGATGGGCGACTTCGTCCCGCCCGGTTACCTGGAGGACATCGGCAGCCGCGTGCAGGGCGACCAGGCCCTGAAATGGGATGACATCGCGCCGTTCTTCCGCGACTTCAGCGCCTCGTACCAGGGGCACACCTACACCATCCCGCTGGACGGCGACGTCGAGATGGTCTACTACCGCAGCGACCTGCTGAAGAAGGACGGGATCCAGCCGCCGGCCACCTGGGACGACTACCTGTCGATCGCCCAGCGGTACAACGGGAAGGACCTGAACGGCGACGGCAAGGGCGACTACGGCTCCTGCATCGCCAAGAAGCGCTCCGCCCAGTCCTACTGGATGTTCCTGGCGATCGCCGGCTCCTTCCTGCAGACGCAGGGGACCAGCCAGGGTTCGTTCTTCGACAGCGCGACCATGAAGCCGCTGGTGAACAACCCGGGGTTCGCGGCCGCGCTCGACGTCTACAAGCGGACCACGCAGTACGGGCCGCCGGGCGAGCTGAACCTCGACGTCGGCGACACGCGCGGGCTGTTCACCTCGGGGCGCTGCGCCCTCTCCATGGACTGGGGCGACATCGGGACGCTCGCCATCGATCCCAAGACCTCGACCGTGCAGGACAAGGTCGGGACCGTGGTCCTTCCCGGTTCCCGCCGCGTACTCGACCGGGGGACAGGGCAACTGGTCGACTGCAACGCCACGACCTGCCCGCGGGCGGTCGACGGCGTCAACCACGCGCCGTTCGCCGCGTTCGGCGGCTGGTCCGGCGCCATCAACGCCTCGGCCAAGAAGGACGTCAAGGACGCCGCCTTCGACTTCCTGGCGTACATGAGCGCGCCGGGGCAGTCGAACGTCGACGTGACCCTCGGCAAGACCGGCTTCAACCCGTACCGGGTCTCGCAGTTCGAGAACATCGACGCCTGGGTGAAGGCCGGCATGAGCGAGGCCATGGCGAAGAACTACCTCGGCGCCATCCGCGACAGTTTCCAGAGCCCCAACATGATCCTCGACCTGCGGGTGCCGAAGTCGGCGGACTACGAGGGGGTGGTGCTCGACACCGGCCTCGCGCAGTTCCTGGCCGGGGAGCTCAACACCCAGCAGACCATGCAGCAGATCGAATCCGGCTGGGAGAAGATCACCAACGATCAGGGGCGTGACAAGCAGAAGCAGTCGTATGCCGCGAGCCTGAGCGTCCAGCGATAGCGCCCATGGACGCTGGCAGGCTGACTCGAGGCCGGCCCGTCGCCACGCGGGGCGTCCTCGAGGCGCGGACCACCAGAGCGGGGTCGGCGCTGGGCCCGAACTTCGCGGTCCGAACCGCGTTCATCTGGCCGGCGCTGCTGGTGATCCTGTTCGTCTCGATCTTTCCGCTGTTCGCCTCGCTCTACATCAGCCTGTCCCGGCTGGAGCTCGCGCGGGGTGGCTTCACGTTCCACTTCATCGGGGTGGAGAACTTCCGCGAGCTGCTCTTCGGCGGCGAGCGGACGCACTTCCTCGGGGTGAGCCGGCCCCTGACGGCGTTGGGATGGGTGGTGCTGGTGGCCGGCCTCGCCCTGCTCTGCTGGGGGCTCGCCAGAGCCTGGCGGGGCGGCGTCTCATTGGTCGGTATGGCCTTCCGCCTCGTCGGCGCGTTCATCGGTGCGGCCGGCCTCTGGCTGCTGACCCACACGCTGCTGTCCCATGGGGGGCGCCCGGGCACCGTCGTCGTGACGCTGGTCTACGTTGCTGTGGGCATCGCGGCGCAGTTCCTCCTCGGGCTCGGGCTGGCGCACCTGCTGACCCAGGGACTTCCAGGGCAGCGCTTCTTTCGGGTCGTGTTCCTGCTCCCGATGATGATCACGCCCGTGGGCGTCGCCTACATGTTCCGGATGCTCACCGACACCAGCAAAGGGCCATTGGAGCCACTGTGGGCGGCCGTCGGGCTCACCGACTTCTCCTGGGTGACCAGTCCTTGGGGCGCCAGGGTCGCTGTGATGATCGGCGACATCTGGCAGTGGACTCCGTTCATGTTCATCGTCCTGCTGGCCGCGCTGGAGAGCCAGGACCTCGAGACCGTCGAGGCGGCGATGGTGGACGGCGCCAACCGCTGGCAGACCTTCCGCCATGTCACCCTGCCGGCAATCCTGCCGGTGTGCACGACCGTCATCCTCATCCGGCTCATCGAGGCCTTCAAGATCATCGATCTGCCCAACGTGCTGACCAACGGCGGCCCTGGAACGGCGACCGAGTCGCTGAGCCTGCATGCCTATGTCCGCTGGCGGACCCTCGACCTCGGCCAGTCGGCGGCGGTCGCCTACTCCCTCCTGTTCATCGTGACCCTCGTCGCAGTGGCCTATGTCAGCCTCCTGCGGCGGCGGTTCGCCGAGGAATGAGCCGATGAGCAGCGAAGTTTCGCAACGGCTGAGGAAGCGGGCGGTTCGACACCCGCTCCGGCGACGCTCGATCAAGGACCTGTCGCCGCTCGGCAAGCTGGTCGCGTACCTGATCCTCGGGTCGTGGGCGCTGGTGGTGCTCTTCCCGCTGTACTGGCTCGCGATCACGTCGTTCAAGCTGCCGATACAGGTCAACAAGGGGCCCGTGTACCTGCCCTTCGTCGACTTCCATCCGTCCCTGGACGCTTGGCACTACATCTTCGTGGACCTCAGGGACGACACGCTGCGGCCATACGTGAATTCGGTCGTCGTCGCCGTGGGCAGCTCGGCGCTGGCGATGCTGTTCGGGTCTGCCGCCGCATACGCCCTCATCCGCTTCCCGTACCGACCGCGCCTCGGCGTGATCGGGCTGTTCGCCGGCTGCCTGGTCCTCGCCGCCGTCCTCATCGGGTTCGGCGTGTCACCGCCGCTCGCCATCGTCGTGGCTGCCGCCTGCTTCGCCCTGCTCGTCGGCGCCGTCGGCCACCGCTTCAAGCGGGCCCTGTCGAACCGCGACATCGCCTTCTGGATGATCTCCCAGCGGATCCTGCCACCGGTCGCGGTGGTCATCCCGATCTACGTCCTGTTCCAGCACGTCGGCCTCCTCGACACGCGGACCGCGCTGGTCATCACGTATGCGGCGACCAACCTGCCGATCGTCGTCTGGCTGATGCGCGACTATTTCAACCGGCTTCCCTGGGAGCTGGAGGAGGCCGCGTTCGTCGACGGTGCGTCCACCTTTCGGGTCTTCCGGTCGATCACCTTGCCACTGTCGATGCCCGGCCTGGTTGCGACCTTCCTCATCGTCTTCGTCTTCGCCTGGAACGAGTATCTGCTCGCACTGTTCCTGTCGAGTGCCAATGCCCAGACGATGCCGCTCACTGTCGCCGCCCAGAACGCCACCCGCGGTCCGCAGTGGTGGTACATGTCCGTGCTGATCCAGATCATGATCCTTCCGGTCATCGCGCTGGCGATCGGGCTCGAGCGGGTCATCTCGCGCGGTCTGCTCGTCGGGGCGGTCAAGGGGTGAGTGGTGCGCGCTGAAGTGACCGCCATGCCCGAGGTCGTCATCACCGGCTTCGACGCCATCGACGTCCGTTTCCCGACCTCCCTGCGGCTCGACGGTTCCGATGCGATGAACCCGGCGCCCGACTACTCGGCCGCCTACCTGATCCTCCGCACCAGCGACACGGACCTGGAGGGCCACGGGTTCTGCTTCACCATCGGCCGTGGCACCGAGATCTGCGTGCAGGCGATCCGCGCGCTGGCGCCGGTGGTCGTCGGCCAGAAGGCCGAGGACCTGTTCGCCGACATGGGCGGCCTGTGGCGCCGGCTGGTCGGCGACAGCCAGCTGCGCTGGCTCGGCCCGGAGAAGGGCGTCATCCACATGGCCACCGCCGCCGTCGTCAACGCCGTGTGGGACCTGTACGCCAAGACACGCGGCAAGCCGCTGTGGAAGTTGCTCGCCGACCTGGACCCTGAGGAGATCGTCGCCCTGGTCGACTTCCGCTACCTGACCGACGCCCTCACCCCCGACGACGCGCTCGAGTTGCTGCGTGCCCGCACGGAAGGTAGAGCCGAGCGAGAGGCGGACCTGGCCGCCGTCGGCTATCCCGCCTACGACACCTCGCCCGGGTGGCTCGGCTATGACGACGACAAGCTCCGGCGCCGCTGCCGTGAGGCGGTCGCCGCCGGCTTCACCCACGTCAAGGTGAAGGTCGGCGCCAACCTCGAGGACGACCTGCGACGCCTTCGCATCGCCCGCGAGGTCCTCGGCCCGGACCGCGGGCTGATGCTCGACGCCAACCAGGTGTGGAGCGTCCCCGAGGCGATCGCCTGGGTGAGGGAGCTGGCCCCCTTCGAGCCGTGGTGGATCGAGGAGCCGACCAGCCCCGACGACATCCTCGGCCACGCCGCGATCGCGCGCTCGGTCGCGCCGATCCGGGTCGTGACCGGCGAGCACACCCACAACCGGGTGATGTTCAAGCAGCTCCTGCAGGCCGGCGCGGTCGCCGTCTGCCAGGTGGACGCCTGCCGCCTCGCCGGGGTCAACGAGGTCGTGGCGGTGCTGCTGCTGGCGGCGAAGTTCGGCGTGCCGGTCTGCCCGCATGCCGGTGGTGTCGGTCTCTGCGAGCTGGTCGTGCACCTCTCGGCGTTCGACTACGTGGCGGTGAGCGGCTCGCTCGACGGGCGCATGATCGAGTACGTCGACCACCTGCACGAGCATTTCGTGGAGCCGGTGCGGGTCGTCGGCGGCCGTTACCTCCTACCACGCTCCCCCGGCTACGCGGCCATGACCCGGCGAGCGCTCGACGAGCACCGCTACCCGGATGGTTCCGTCTGGTCGGCCCGTTGACCGACGGGCGCACTGTCTGCATCTCCCGTGACCGCGGCTGAGCGGCGAGACCGCCGGGTCGACCAGCGCGAATACAGAGCCGGGCCGGACCTGCCGAAGGCTTGTCCATGTCTGCACGGGGGAGGAGGAGTCACCGGTCGGGCGGCTCGCGCGACCAGGAGCCTCGCCGTGCCGCACGCAACCAGCCCCTTCCTTCGTGTCGATCCCAACGAGGGAGCTCGAGATGGCTACCCGCGCCCGACGCTTCGTCGTGCTCACCACCGCGGCGGTGCTGCTCCTGGCCGGCTTGCTGATCCGGGCCGCTGCGCCGAAAGCCCGGACGGGCATGCTGCCGCTGCGCGAGCGCCAGTTCACCTCCGGTGGCGCCTGGAGCTGGTTCGGCGACCCGCGCGCCGTCTATTACGAAGGCAAATACCACCGCACCTACACCGGCTGGGTCGCTCCGGATGGCAGCATCCAAGTGGCCAGCTACGACCACGATTCCGGCCGCCAGGTGATCGTCACCCTCAAGGCGCGGCTGCAGGTCGACGACCATGACAATCCTTCCATCCTCGTGCGGCACGACGGACGGCTGATGGTGTTCTGGTCCACCCACGCCGGGCCGACCATGTGGTACCGGCGCTCGTTGCGGCCCGAGGACATCACCGCCTGGGAGCCTGAGCACACCTTTCCCACCAACACGCCGGGCGCGGAGGGCTACACCTACCCGAACCCGATGCAGCTCTCGGCCGAGGGCAATCGCATCTACCTGTTCTGGCGGGGTGGCAACTTCAACCCTTCGCTGTCCACCTCCGACGACGGCGACACCTGGAGCGCCGCCCGGACGGTGATCGACAACCCAGGCCAGCGGCCGTACGTGAAGTACGCGAGCAACGGCCGTGACACGATCGCGATGGCCTTTACCGAGAGCCACCCCCGCAACCTACAGACCAGCATCTACTACGCGGCCTACCGGGCCGGAGCGCTGCGCCGGGCCGACGGATCGGTCATCTCGACGATGGCCAACCTGCCGATCGCTCCGACCCAGGGACAGAAGGTCTACGACCACACCACCAACGGCAAGGCATGGGTGCACGACGTCGCCCTCGACCAGGCAGGTAACCCGGTGATCGTGTACGCGACCTTCCCGACCGACAGCGACCACCGCTACCGCTACGCCCGCTGGGACGGGACGCGCTGGATCGACCGGGAGCTGGTGCGGGCGGGCCGCTCGATGAGCGTGGACCCGGCCGAGCCCAACTACTCGGGCGGGATCACGCTGGACCACGAGAACCCCTCCATCGTCTACCTGTCCAGACAGGTCAACGGCCTCTTCGAGGTCCAGGCCTGGACCACCCCCGACGGTGGCGCGACCTGGTCGTCGCGGCCGCTCACCTCCCCGTCAGCCGGCAACAACTACCGGCCGATCTCGCCTCGTGGCCAGCGCGGGGACAGCATGAACGTCGTCTGGATGCACGGCACCTACCCCAGCTATACGAGCTTCCACACGGGGTTGCGCACCCAGGTTCGCGCCCCCGACACCGCCCGGGCCTGGGCGCCGAGACGGCCGGACGTGCTCGCCAAGGGCGGGCAGACCGCACTGCTACCGCAAGAGCACCTCTCAGGAGGCTGGAGCGGCCCTGTGTCCTTGGACTTCAAGACGACAACGGTCGTGAGCACCGCCAAGGTCATGGCCGACCCCAACCCGAGGTCAACACCCATCCCGGTCAGCGGGCAGGCCCGAGCGGCGGATTAGGACAGGCCTGGCCCGACGTAGCTTCCGCGCTGCGCCGTGGGTCTTCGGAGGTATGCTCGCCGCGGTCCGCGGCCCCTGACGTACCGGGAGGGATGCCTTGGCACACGCTGGCGACGAGCTCCTGAACCCTGTCTCGGGACAGCGGCTCGTCTTCCTGCAGACGACCGAGGACACCAAGGGTGAGCTGCTGGAGGTGGAGTCGACCTATGAGGCCGGTGGGCAGCAGCCCCCGGTGCACTATCACCCTGGCCAGGAGGAGCGCTTCGAGGTCCTGGCCGGCACGGTCGAGGTCCTGCTGGGTGATGGTGTGCGGACGCTGGGCCAGGGCGAGGTGCTGACGGTTCCCGCGGGGAGCCCGCACTCGGTCTGGAGCCAGACCGGCGGGCGGGTCAACTGGCAGACGCGGCCGGCCTAACCTCCTGCAGAGCGCCGTACTTGCGCGTACCTATCGGAAGGAATGGCGGCTCGCCCGTCCGCCGTATGCCATCCAGCTCGTGCTGTTTGGGGTGCTGGCCCCAATCGGCCGCGTGCTTGGCTACCGCGCCCGCTATCCCCAATAGCTTGGGATGCGCTCCGGCTGCTCGGGTAACCATGAGGCGTGGAACTATCCGCGGTCGGCAGGAGCACGAGGCGAGGAGACAAGGCATGCGAGTGGCGCTTGTGCGGGAGCTGGGCGGGATCGGCGGCGTGGAGCTGAGTGAATCGGCAGATCCAACGCCCGCAGCGGGACAGGCGGTTCTCAGCGTGCGGGGCGCGGGTGTCGGCCCATGGGACGTCGCGATGATCAGCGGCGCTTTCGGACCACCTCCCCTGCCCTTCATCCCGGGTCTGGAGGTCGCCGGCGTCGTCGAATCGGTGGGCGACGGGGCCGACGTCCAGCCGGGCGATCAGGTGTACGCGAACCTGCAGCTTGCTGGCGGCGGGTTCGCCGAGCGTGCGCTGGTGTCCGTGGACCGTCTGGCGCACAAGCCCGATCGGGTGAGCTTCCAAGAGGCGGCGGGGTTGGTGGTCGCCGGCGGGGCCGCCTACGAGGGGCTGGTTGACCGGGGGCGGCTCCAGGCCGGCGAAACCGTGCTGGTCACTGCCGCGGCCGGGGGCGTGGGCAGCGCCGCCGTGCAGGTCGCGGCGGCCGCTGGGGCCCGTCCACTCGGCGTCGCCAGCTCGCGCAACCACGACTATCTGCTGGGCCTGGGCGCGAGCGACGCGTTCGACTACCACGCCGCCGACTGGGTCCAGCAGGTTCTTGCGGTGGTTCCCGGCGGCGTCGACGTGCTCCTCGACGGCGCCGGCGGCGAGACCCGCGACCGCGCCGTCGGTGCGGTGCGCGAGGGCGGCCGGGGGATCTTCCTGGTCGGCCCTCCAGCCCAGGTCGAGCGGGGCATCACGAGCGTATCGTTCAGCGCCAACACCACCCGGCAGCGGCTGGAAGCGATCGGCCGGTTGGTCGACGCGGGCAAGCTGCGCCCCCAGATCGAAGCCGTCCTTCCGTTCGAGCAGGTGCGCGAGGCGCTGGAGCGGGTCGCGGGCCGACACACGCGCGGCAAGATCGTGCTACAGATCGGTCAATAGCCCACCTGTAGCCTGGTGACATATTCGTTCCCGTCGGGGTCGGCAAGCACGTTGTTGTTCAGGTTCACCGAGCCGTTCACGTGGTTGCGAATGAACCTGAATCAGAAGCCGTTGTAGCCCGCGATGGTCGCACCACCGTTGATGTGGTTGTCCTCGATCGCGTTCCAGGTGATGTCGGTGAGGAGGGGGAGATGGCGGTAGTCCGCGGCGCCACGGTCGAGGACGTGCCGGCGATGGTGGAGCTGGTGCGTGATCTGGCGGCCTACGAGCGGTCCCCCGACCAGGTCGAGCTGACTCCCGAGCTGCTGGAGGGCGCCCTGTTCGGTGACCAGCCCGCGGTGTTCGCCCACGTCGCCGTGGTCGAGGGCGAGGTGGCCGGCTTCGCGCTGTGGTTCCTGAGCTTCTCGACCTGGCTGGGCCGCCACGGCATCTACCTCGAGGACCTCTACGTGCGGCCGGAGCGCCGCGGCGAGGGTCTCGGCAAAGCCCTGCTGGCCGAGCTGGCCCGCGTCTGCGTCGAGCGCGGCTACGGCAGGCTGGAATGGAGCGTGCTGGACTGGAACACGCCCGCGGTCGACTTCTACCGCGCGCACGGCGCGACGCCGCAGGACGAGTGGACCGTCTTCCGCCTCACCGGCTCCCCGCTCCACCAGCTGGCCGGTCGCCGGTAGCCGTCCGCCCCTCCCCTCGCGTCGGCGCGAGGGCGCAGCACCCGGGATCAGGCGGTGCGGAGCGTTTCGAGCGCGGCGATGGCAGCCCCCCGCGCTCCGGCCATGTCCCGGTCAGGGACCAGCGCGAACGTTGCCACCCGCGTCTGCTCCTCACGCAGCACCGTGTGCTCGCGGACCTTCGCCAGGAACCATTCACGGAACGGCGGCGCCGCCTCCACCACACCGCCGCCCAGGAAATACGCACTCGGGTCGGTGAAATTGGCGGCGATCGTGAAGAGCCGACCGAGCGCCATTGCCTGCTGCTCGAAGATTTTGCGCGCCAGCGGGTCGCCTCGTTCACCGTAGGCGCGGACCAGCTTGGCGGCCTCCGCCAGCGGCTCGACGCCGGCGAGCGGGTGGCCCTCGAACCGGGTCAGCCAATAGGGGAGCAGGTTCTTTGCGATTCCGGACAGGGACGCGACGCTCTCGGCGTCGCCGAAGAAGCCGCAGTTGCACCGGGGCAGCGGCTGTCCCTCGTCGAGGAGCCCGTGCATCGGGATGTGGACGTGGCCCAACTCGCCGGCCATCCCGGCGGCTCCCCGCACGATCCGCCCGGCCTCGATCACACCACCGCCCAACCCGGTCCCCACGATCGCGGAGACGGAGGAGTGCTGCGCGGCCTTGGCGCCGAAGTGCACGTGGTGGGCGTACAGGGCCGCGGCGTTGGCGTCGTTGTTGTAGACGACCGGCAGGCCCACCTTGGCCTCGAGCGCACCGCGGAAGTCGAACCCGCGCCAGGCCGGCTGCGAGAAGTTGGTGGCACCCTTCGAGGAGATCACGCCGTCCGCACTCGCCGGGCCCGGGGTGTCCAGTCCCAGCGCGCGCACCGACGCCCTGGTCGTGCCGGTGAGCTCGAGGATCTGGTCGAACGCTCGGACCAGCGCCCCGACCGCCACCTCCGGGCCCTCCTGCACCAAGCTCGGGACCTCGACCAGCCGATCCACCAGGAACCGGCCGGAGGCATCCAGCACCGTGGCGTTGTTGCTGGTCCCGCCACAGTCGAGGCCGACGACGATCCACGAATCAGGAGTCCGCATGCTCCTTGCAGCTCCCCGCAACGCAGGTTCCAGAATGTCCTCATCTTACGGGTCTGCCAGTCCGTGCCTCCGCTGTCGCCACCCCGGCGACCCGCCGAAGCACCCGCCGCCAACGTCGACCATGCCCAGGCCGGCCTGACTTCGGGGCCGCTCAACACCGGCCACGAGCTCGGCGCGGCCCTGGGACCCGCGCTGATCCCCTGGCCGTGTCGTACTGTTGCTCTGGACACCCTCAGAGGAGGCCGGCATGCGATCGCCGATCTCGATCCTGCCCTGGACCGCCGCCGCCGATGCCGGCTCCGTCAGGCGCATGAGCTGGGCCGAGGACCTGGTGACCCTGGTCCTGGCCGCCTGGCTGATCGGAGGCCTGTTCCTGGACGGCTGGGCGCACAACACCCGGCCGCAACTGGAGACCTTCTTCACGCCGTGGCACGCGGTCTTCTACTCGGGCTTCATCTCGGTCGCTCTGTGGATCTGCTGGTCGGTCTGGCGTCGCAGCCGCGTTCCGGCCGGCTACGGCCCGGCGCTGCTCGGGGTCGCGATCTTCCTGCTGTCCGGTGTGGGCGACATGATCTGGCACCTGGCGTTCGGGATCGAGCGGGACATCGCCGCGCTGCTCAGCCCCACCCACCTGGGCCTGTTCACCGGTGCCTTCCTGATCGTCACGGCGCCGCTGCGGTCGCAGGGGACCGACCCGGCTGTTGGTCGGGGTCGCCGCCCGAGTCTGGGGCAACTGCTGCCCGCGGTGGGCTCGGTCGCGCTGGCCGGGAGCCTCTGCGCCTTCATCTTAGTGTCTGATAGGCTTCCCCTATCCCGAACGGGGAGGGGAGCACGATGGATATCGGGTACGCCCGCGTCTCGACCGGAGACCAGAACCTAGGCCTGCAACTGGACGCGCTCCGCAAGGCGGGCTGCGACCCGATCCTGCCGGAGACCAAGAGCGGCAAGGCCGGCGTAGAGCGGCCCGTCCGGGATCGGATCCTGCGCGACCTGGAGCGGAGCGACACGCTGACGGTCTGGAAGCTCGACCGGCTCGGCCGGTCCATCATCGAGTTGCAGGCCATCGTCAGCGACCTGGAGCAGCGCGGCGTCAAGTTCCGCAGCCTGACGGAGTCGATCGACACGCGCAGCGCGCAGGGCCGGCTGTTCTTCGTGCTGCTGGCCGCGTTCGCCGAGTTCGAGCGGAACCAGATCGTGGAGCGCACCAAGGCCGGCAAGCAGGCCCGCATCGCCAACGGGTTGCATCCCGGCGGCCCACGGACCTACGGATTCGCCACCGACCGCGCCACCGTCATCGAGGTCGAGGCCGTCGTGCTGCGGAACGCCGCCGCTCGGATCCTGGAGGGTGGCTCGCTGGCGCGGCTGGTGGACTCGCTGAACGGCCTCCAGGTCCCCGCCAAGCGGGGCGGGCGCTGGAACGAGACCACCCTGCGGCGGATGCTGCTCAACTCCGATCTCGTGCCGGCGATCCTCACCCAGCGCCAGCACCGCGACCTCGTCGACCTGTTCGCCAACCCCGCGGCCCGCCAGCGCCAGGGACGGCCGGCGACGCATCTGCTGTCGGGGATCCTGGAATGCGCGTGCGGCGCCAAGATGTACGCGACCGCCGTGAACAGCAAGGGGCGCCGGCGCATGGTGTACGCCTGCCGCCGGTCCTACGGCGGCCGGTGGAACGGCTGCGGGAAGGTGTCGATCGGCTGCGACACGGTGGAGGAGTTCATCACCGAGGCCGCAGCCGAGGCCGTCACGTCCGAATGGTTCACCGAGGCGTTGAACGCTCGCCGCGCGGCCGCGCTGGAGGGCGTGAGCGCCGCCGACCTGGAAGCGGCCAGGGCCGAGCTTGCCGACTACCAGGCCCTACCCGCCCGGTTCCGCACGCCCGAGACCGACGCGCGCCAGGTCGAGCTGCAACAGCGCATCCGGGTCGCCACGGCCAAGCTCACCGCCATCCCCGAGCTGCGGGAGCTGCTGGACCTTCCCCGGACACGGGCAAGCTGGGAGGCCGCTTGGTCGAGCTGGGACGTGCCGGCCCGCCGGCGCCGGCTCAAGCTGTTGCTGCGCAAGGTGACCGTCAAGGCGACCGGCAAGGGCGTGCGGTTCCACCGCTCCCGGCTCGCCCCTGACTGGCGGGTCTAGGGATAGATACGGATACCGACCTCTGGCACGCCCGACCATGCCGTGCCGGCCAGGTAGGCGGCTTCGGCGAGCCTGAAGATACGGCGCAAGCTGTGGTTCCTCACCCGCTTGCAGCGCCGGCATCGAAGTGTGACGCCACGGGGCCGTGGCCTGTCGGTAGTTTGGCCTGTCGGTGGGTCCTTTATCTGTTCTCTCGTCCAATGGAACGCGTGGAGGGGGGTGTCCTCCTCCTCCGGGTCGCGAACGTGGTTCGTACCGTGACGCGTGACGATGCGGAGCTGCCAAACTCGCGGCTCCGTCTGATCGCAAGGAGCTTCGGTCAGGTCCGCCGGCGGCTCGCAAGTAGCTTCCGCCAGGGTGACCGATGGCCAACATCTATCGCAGCACACCAGGACGACGCCGGGCTCGTCACGGAACATCTCGACCTCGCCGGGCAACCAGGCGGCCGATTGCTGTTCGCTCATGGTCGCTATGGTACTGTGTCGTCAACTGCAAAGCATGGGGGACACCCCCTGACCGCTTGGCCACACCCCAGGGCTTGGGCATCGGCTAGGCGTCGAAGGGGTGTCCTTCTTTCATGCCTGACCGGCTCCTCACCGTGCGGGAGACGCGAGAACGGCTCCGCGTCTCGCACAGCACCCTCTACGCCTACCTCGGCTCGGGCCGGCTCCGGAGCGTCCTGCTCGGGCCGAAGAGCCGCCGCGTCCGCGAAAGCGACCTCGACGCGTTCATCGCCTCCCTGACCGATCGGGACGGTGATGCCGCGTGATCCGGGACGAGGTGTGCGCCTGGGTCGCCGAGACCCGCGCGCGGCAAGGGCTCGAGCCCACGGTCACCGATCCCGCCGTGCTGGCCGAGCTGGCCGCGGCGGTCGCCGACACGATGGTCGAGCGCGCCCCGGGTGGTGATGGCCGTGGCGAGGCCGCCTGACCGCAGCGACGGAACCCGCCCGCAACATGCCGCCGCCCCAGCTCGAGGCCAGGGCGGCAACCATCACCAGGAGCATACCCCGATGACCGAACGCATTGCCGTCGAGCGAACCGGCGCCGAGCTGTGGGGCACCTACCGCGCGTGGATGGAGCAGACTCGCAAGAGTCCCGACACCATCCACAGCTACCGTGTAGTCCTCTTCGACTTCTGGAGGCACGCCGGCAAGATGGACGCGCCGGCCACCGTGACCAAGCGGGACCTTGGACGGTTCCTCAGTAAGACCGCGGCTGCTGGGAAGAGAAACCACGGGCAGCCGCTGGCCGAGGGCACTCAGCATGTGTATGCGGTCAGAGTCATCCGCGCTTACCGGTGGTTCGCGGAGCAGGGGCTGCTCGGCCGCCGCAAGAACCCATTGCTCGGCTACGACGTCCCCAAGAAGGTCGAGCTGCCACCGCGGTGCCTCGACGTCGACGACGTTGGCCGGGTCATCGAGGAGGCGCAGCTGTCCGACCCGCGGATGGCGATGATGCTGTGGATGGCCTACGGGCTCGGCATGCGGGTCGGCGAGATCGCCAAGGCCCGGGTCGAGCATATCCGCCCGGGCCGGGCCGGCCAGCCGATGAGCCTGGAGATTTACGGCAAGGGCGGCAAGCGGAGGGTCAACCCGATCACGGGCCCGGCCGCCGCGTGGATGGAGGCGTATTTGGAGACCTGCCCTCGCAGAGGGCCGCTGATCCCCAATGGGCGCTATCCCGGGCAGCCGCTGACATCCCGCTATGTGGCCCGGACGATGTCCAACTTCCTGCGCGCCCAGGGCATCCACGACACCGCCCACGCGCTAAGGCACACGTTCGCCACCTTCCTGATGCAGGAGGGCGGCAGCCTCCGCGGTGTGCAGCGGCTGCTCGGCCACGCGTCGTCTGCGACGACGGAGCGGTATACCCAAGCCTATGACGGCGAGGCGTGGACGGTCGCATCTCGCCTGCCCGACCCGACTGGCCACCGCCGATGAAAGCCACCGCCACCAGCCCTATGACACATTCGCCTGGGAATGGCGTACACCGCAGGTCAGAGGCCCTATTTTCCCTTCGAGATTCCGCGCGGGAACAAACCGGGCATCTTGACCGCCTTCGAGGGCCGGCCGCGCGCCTCCATCACGGCCGTTCTGGTCGGCCAGGAGGGCACCGGTGACCGCCGAGCTGTCCGAGCGGCATCGCGCGCTCCTGGCGGTCCTGCGCGAGCGCTCCGATCACGACCCCGCCGGCCGGCTGGTGTCGACCTGGACGCAGGCCCAGCTCGCCGCCAGGCTTGGCCTGTCGGTGCGGACCCTGCGCAGGGTGCTCGACGATCTCCGCGCGCCGGATGCCGACCCGAGGCACTCGAGGACCGACAGGCCGCCAGGGCGACGGCTGGGCCTGGTGAAGGTCGAGCCGATCCTCATCGAACCTGCCGGCGGCGGCCGCCTGTATGTGGGGAACGTCTACGTGCTCACCGACTCGTGGCCTGTCGGTCGTGGCAAGACTCGGCCGACCCGCAAGCCGCGGCGGAAGGTTGCGGTGCCCAAACCCGATCCTGTAGGGGACACCGACAGGCCACCGACCTTGTGGCCCGTCTGAAGTAGGACCGCTCAACCGTGGGACCTCCGGGGGACAATCAGCAAAGACCCCGGACCCTGGAGGCCCCGCGGTGAGCACCGACGTCCACCCGCCCCTCGACGACCGCGAGCGCAGCCTGATGTGCTGGCTGGCCATCCGGACCATCTGCGCCCAGACCGGCGAGGGCGAGCAGGCCATCGCCGACGTGCTCGACGAGTTCGCGGCCGACGGCCTGGTCGCCATCTACCGCAATGGGACCGACGCCTACCTGTGTGTGCGGGACGGCGAGGGCGAGGACCACGTGATTGTCCACTGCGAGCGGGACTGGCTGTCGTGGATGGCGCACCGGCCCACCGGCGCCCCCGCCATGAACTAGCCGTTGAACGCCCGGGTCCGTGGGAGCGGGCTACACTTCCTGGTAGCTGGCACGTCGACCAGGGAGAGGCCCATGCCGTCACTGCTCGAGCAGCTCCGGGCCCAGCGCACGACCGCCCGTGAGGCTGCCGACGCGATCCTCGAACGCGCCCGGGTCGAAACCCGCGACCTGACCGGCGAGGAGTTCGCCGAATACCAGACCCGCACGACCGAGCTGCGCGAGGTCGACGACCGCATCGAGGCGGAGCGTGACCGTGAGGTCGCCGAGCTCCGCGCCGCGACCGTCCGCCGCCCAGGCCCGACCGCACCGCGGGAGCCGGTGCTGACCCGCGAGCAGAGCGTGTACGACTGGTGCCAGACCCGCGGCATGTTCGACCAGACCGAGGAGCCGCTGTCGTTCGACCGGTACCTGCGCGGCATGGCGACCGGGCGGTGGGATGACGCGCCCCAGGAACGCGCCCTCGCGGAGGCCACCGTCGGCGCTGGCGGCGCGCTCGTCCCCTCGCCGCTGTCGGCCCGGGTCATCGACCTGGCCAGAAACGCGACCCGCGTGTTCACCGCAGGCGCCATCACCGTCCCCATGACCAGCCAGACCCTCGCGCTGGCCCGGCTGACCGGCGAGGGGTCGCCAGGGTGGAAGACGGAGAACTCGGCGATCACCGCGACTGCGGACATGACCTTCGACCGGGTCACGTTCACCGCCCGGACGCTCACCCGCGTCATCACCCTGTCGCTGGAGCTGTTCGAGGATGCCGACCCGAGCAGTGAGGGCGTCATCGCCAACAGCTTCGCTCGCCAGGTCGCCCTCGAGCTGGACCGGGTCGCGCTCCGAGGCTCCGGGACCGCCCCAGAGCCCCGCGGCGTGCTGAACCAGTCGGGGATCACCACCACTACCCACGGCGCCAACGGCAGCGTCATCGGCTCCCCGCCCGCCGCCGGCACCATGGGATGGGAATTCCTCGCGCAGGCGGCCGGCGCCGTGCGGACGGCCAACTTCGAACCGAACGCGCAGATCATGGCCCCGCGGACCACGCTGTCCCTGGGGCTGCTCCGCGACACGACCAACCAGTACATCGCGCCGCCCAGCTACCTGGACGGCATCACCAGGCTGACCACCAAGCAAGTCCCGATCAACCTGACGGTCGGAACCTCCACGGACACGAGCGAGGTGTACACCGCGGACTGGTCACAGCTGATGGTCGGGATCCGCACGGACTTCAACATGCGGTTCCTCGGCGAGCGGTACCTGGCCGACAACCTCCAATACGCCTTCCTGGCCTACCTCCGCGCGGACATCCAGCTTGCCCAGCCGACCGCGTTCGTCGTCGACACGGGGGTGCGAGGCTGATGGAGACCGCGAAGGAAGACCTGCTCATCAAGCGTCCCGATCTCGGCCCGGAGTCGTACACGGCCGTCAACAAGGGCGAGCCGATCCCGCCGGAGCTGGCCGACCTGCCACGCCACCCGCGGGCCGAGGTGCTGCGGCCGCCGAAGACGTCGCCTGCACGCAAGGGGTAGGCCATGGCGTGGTGGTGGCCCTGGCGCAAGGTCGAGCAGCGCGAGGCCCTGACGCTCGAGCAGCTCCTCGCCGAAACCGGTTCGCCGACCGCCGCGGGTGAGCCGGTCACGACCGACTCGGCGATGCGGCTGTCCACCGTGTGGCGTTGCGTCACCCTGCTCAGCGACTCGGTCTCGACCCTTCCCCTGCACGTGCGGCGCGGCGATGACCCCGACCCGATCCCGACCCCGCCGCTGCTCCAGCGCCCCAGCGCCGACTTCGAGGAGCTGGCCGACTGGCTGTCCGCGGTCATGTCGTCGCTGCTGCTGCGCGGCAACGCGTTCGGCCTCATCACCGCCCGCGCGGGCGCCGGCCTGCTGCCCGCGCAGGTCGATTTGGTTCATCCCGACCACATGAACGTCACCCTGGACTCCGAATCGGGCCGCACCGTGTACCGGCTCGGCGGGTCCACGCTCGACCCGAGCGACGTGTGGCACGTCCGCGCGTACCCGTTCCCCGCCGCGCCCCACATGCCACCACTCGGCCTGTCTCCCATCGCCCACGCCCGCGAAGCCATCGGGCTGGGCCTTGCCGCCGAGAAATACGGCGCGGAATTCTTCGGCGACGCCGCCATCCCCTCCGGCGTCATCACCACCGCCGAGCAAATCACCGAGGAACAGGCCGGCACCATCAAGGCCCGATGGAAGCAGCGCCACCGCAACAAGCGCGATATCGCCGTGCTCGGCAACGGCGCGAAATTTCAGGCCATCACCATCGCGCCCGAAGAGGCCCAGTTCATCGAAACGCAGAAGGCCAACACCGCCACCATCGCCAAGTTCTTCGGCCTGGACCCCCGCATGGTCGACTCAAGCGTCGAGGGCGGCCATATGGACTACTCCAGCCCCGAGCAGCGCAGCGTGGATTTTTTGACCTACAGCCTGCGCCCGTGGCTGTACCGGGTCGAGCGGGCCGTGAGCCGCCTGCTCCCCAGGGCGCAGCGACCGCTACCAGGCCCACCAGATCGCGCTGGCCGGCGGGTTCATGACCGTCAACGAGGTCCGCGCGCTCGAAGACCTCCCGCCGCTACCCGAGGGCGCCGCGCCACCTGGAGGTGCTGTCGCATGACCGTGGAAATCCGCGAGGTCGCCTTCGCCCTGGAGCTGCGCGACGAGGGCGACGGGCGCACGCTGGTCGGCCCGCTGCTGCCCTACAACACCGAGGCACGCATCGGTCCCTACGTGACCGAGGTGTTCGGCCGCGGCGCGTTCACCGGCACCGAGCCCGGCATGGTGCCGCTCACCGCCACCCATCCACGCGACGGTGGCACCCTGCCGATCGGCGTCACCACCGAGCTGGAGGACCGCGCGGATGCGCTCTGGGGCGCCTGGCACGTGAGCGACACCGCACTCGGCAACGAGGTCCTGGCGCTGGCGCGGGACAAGGTGCCCCTTGGCCTGTCGGTGGGGTTCGAGCCCATGGCTGGCGGGAGCCAATGGAACGCCACCCACACCAGGGTGGTGCGCACCAGGGCACGCATGGACCACGTCGCCATCGTCAGGGCTCCCGCATATGCTGGTGCCCGCGTGCAGGCGGTACGGGGCGCGCTGGAGCCGGCAGCACCCACCCCGCTGCTCGACCTGGCCCGGCGCCTACGATGGCGCTGAGACGGCCATGCCTGGACTGCGGCAAGCCTGTCCGCGGTGCAAGCAGGTGCCCGAGGCACACCGCCGCACGGGACAAGGCCAAGGCGGCCAAGCGGCCGCTGCTGCGCGCCAACGCCTCCAAGGTGAGCAACGCCGCCCTCGTGAGCGAGCACCGCGCCACCGTCGGGGACTGGTGCCCGGGGCTGCCCGGGGAGCGCCCGGCGCACCCCGCCGCGGACCTGGTCGCCGACCATGTCATTGAGGTCGCCGCTGGTGGCCAGGAGTTGCAGGCGCGTCGGGTGGTCCGCTGCCGCTCCTGCAACAGCGCCCGAAGCGCCAACGTCCGACGAGACCCGTTTTCCCCATGAGCGGCTCGTCCCCGACCCCGCGCCAGGCCCACTTTCCATCACACTCGGCGGCGCCGTGAAGGCCGGCCCGAAGGCGGCGCTGACCGCCCCGGCGCTCGACTTCCGCCGCCTGCCGAAGCGGGGCGGCTCAAGGGCGATCGCGTTCGGCGAGCGGTACATCAGAGTTCCCAAAGGCAAGGGCGAGCTGCACCGCATGCGCTTCCGGCCGTGGCAGAAGGGCATCGTTCGCGGTCTGCTGGATGAGCCGCGTCCGCGGCAGGGTCTCGTCTCGATACCTGCCGGCAATGGAAAGAGCACCGCTGCCGCGGCACTGGGACTGTTCGGCCTGCTCGCGGATGGGGTGCAGGGTGCGCAGATCCCGATCGTCGCCTCGGACAAGCGGCAGGCCGGCATCATCCAGCGGACGGCCCGGCGGATGGTGGAGCTGGAGCCCGCGCTCGCTGAGCAGATACAGGTCTACCAGGATTACCTGTACGTCCCCAGGACCGACTCGACCTTGCAGGCGCTCCCCGCCGAACTGGAGGCTCTCCAGGGGTGGGACCCGTCGATGGCGATCATCGACGAATTGCACGTGGTCACCGCCGACGTGTACGAGTCGATGGCCGCCCGCGCGGGGAAGCGGGACCGGTCGCTGCTGCTGGCCATCTCGACGCCACCGCGGGATGGGAACACCGACGGGGTGATGTGGCGGCTGGTCGAGCACGGCCGCCAAGGTGGCGATCCATCGTTCTACTTCGCCGAGTTCGCCGCGCCGGACGGGTGCGAGGTCGACGACGAGGCCGCCTGGTATGTGGCCAACCCGGCGCTGGGCGACTTCCTGCATATCGACGCCTTGCGAGCCACAAGGAAGACGATGCGGGAGTCGACGTTCCGGGCGTGGCGGCTCGGGCAGTGGCCCCAGGTGTCCGACAACGCCTGGCTGCCGCCCGGCGCGTGGGACGCCTGCCGCATTATCAGTCCCGATAATGTCGGCGAGGTCGTGCTCGGGTTCGACGGCAGCTTCGGAGGCGACTGCACCGCCCTTTGCGCCGTCACCATCGCCACCCGCCCGCACGTCGAGCTGCTGAACCTCTGGGAGGCCCCCGAGGGTGCCCGCGACTGGCGCGTCCCCATCCTCGAGGTCGAGCAGGCCATCCGCGACGCCTGCCGGCGGTTCCGGGTGCGCGCCATCGTCGCCGACCCGTACCGGTGGGCCCGGTCGCTGGAGCTGCTGGACGGGGAGGGCCTGCCGATCGAGGAGTTCCCCCAGTCGCCGCAGCGGATGACGCCGGCCACGTCCCGCTTCTACGAGGCGGTCGTGAACGGCGCCATCTCGCACTCGGGGGACCCGCGGCTGGCCCGCCACCTCGCTAATGCGGTCCTGCGCGAGGATCCCCGCGGGGCGCGGCTCGCCAAGGAGCACAAGCACAGCCGCCGGCGGATTGACGCCGCGGTCGCCGCGGTGATGGCCCTGCACCGCGCCAGCGAGCTGGCCGCCGCTCCCGGGCCGCAGATTTACGTGTGAGGGCGTCAACCCGGGCCGTAGCTACCGGGAAGGCGGCGACGATGCGGCTCCTTGACGCGAGCCGCCTGCGCCCGAACAACCAGCAGCCCCCAGGATGGGGCCCCGGGGGCTGCTGGCGTCTGCGGGCTACGCCGGCTGGTCCGGCTGGTCGAGCCCGAACGCGGCGACGACCTCACGCTGCTCCTCTTCGGTGAGCAGGTTCCACACGGCCGCGATGGTCCGCTCGATCGGCTGCTGCCACGGCGCCATGACGACCAGGGTCCGACGCTCGCCGTCCAGGTAGCGGAGGATGCCGGTCTCGGTCCTGCCGGTCGAGTGGCAGGTGGTTATGCGCACTGCGACCGCCAGTCCGCCACCAGCCGGCGCAGCCCGCCCAGCAGCTCATCGGGGGTGATGTGCCCGGCGGTGGCGGCGCGTAGCCGCGTGGTGATGGTCAGGCACCGGGCGGCGGTCCGGGGGGGTTCGGCCAATTCGACGGCGACCTCGAGCGCCTCGGCGATCCCGTCGATGACGTCGACGACGTCGGGTTGCGGCTCGGGTTCCAGGTCGAACCGTTCCGGCTGGGCTGTAGAGTCCGTGCTGGGCATGGGGACACGCTCCCTGTGCTCCTGGGGCCGGCCCGCGCGATCGGGTGCGGCCCCGCTTCACGCTCACGGTTGTGAACGCGGGTGGACCGTAGTGTCCTCTAGTCAATCCATGTCGGCAAGGCCCGTACGCTCTGTACATGGACGAGCGGTTGTTGACCGAGCAGGAGGTCGCCGACTACCTCGGGATGCACGTCGGCACCCTGCGCAAGTGGCGCCGCGCCGGCACCGGGCCGCCCGTCCACTGGGCCGGCAGCAAGCCGAGGTACAAGCGCGCCGAGGTCGAAGCGTGGCTCGACCGGCACCCCGAGGAACGCGACCAGGGCGGATAGCTCCAGCTAGAAACCTTGGCGATTACCTTCCTGTACCTGCACCCGATCTACGACAACGACGTCAGCCTCGGGCGGCAGGCCTTCCTACAGACGGACTTCACCACCGCGCAGTACCACTACGTCAGCCGCGAGAACATCGTCGCCGGCGTCCCCGGGTTCGTGCTCAGCACCGTGTTCCTGTTCGCCCCACTGCTGTTCCTGTTGCGCCGATGGCGCCTGCCCGTCGGCGCCGCCGTCGTGGTGCTCGGGCTGCAGTCGCTGCTGATGCAGGGGCTCACGGGCTTCCAGGATATCGGCCTGGCCCAGCTGGGCCTGATCGGCGCGGTGGTGGTCGCGGTGCTGCTGCGGCTGCTCGACCCCGCACCGTCGAGCCTTGGCCGTCTGCGGGTCTTCTGCGCGGTCGGGCCCGCGCTGTTCTGGGGCGTCTATTTTGCCGGAATCGGCCTCAAGGACCACGGCCTGGGCTGGAGCGCCGAGGTCTGGGGCGGCACCCTGGTCTGGACCGGCCTGATGATGCTCGCGCTCACGCTCCTGCTGTCGCCCTCCGCCACCGTCGCCGAGACCTCGGCACCGGTCAGCGGGCCGGGCACGCCGCGATGATGGCGTCACTGACCCTGCTCTGATGGCAAGCGCCCTCGTGCCCGCGCGTGAGCGAGGTTGACCTTCGAATGGGTATCGTGGGCCCACCATGGCGTACACCACTGACCCACGCGTTGACGCGTACATCGGCGGCCTGCCCGATTGGCAGCAGGCAATCTGCCGCGAGGTCCGCGACCTGGTCCACGCCGCCGACCGGGAGGTCACCGAGACCATCAAACGCACCAACCGTCCGTATTTCGTGCTGGAGGGCAATATCTGCGCACTCTTGGCGGCAAAGGACCATGTCAACGTCTTTCTCTACGACGGCGGCATCGTCCCTGATCCCGAGGGCATCATCACCGCCGGCCACGACAACAAGACCGCCCGCACCGTGGCCGTCCGCCAGGGCGAGACCATCAACGCGCCCGCCCTCACCGCCATGTTCGAGCAGATCATCGCCAACAACCGCGCCGGGGGTTGGCGCAAGCTGAAGCGCGAACGCTGACGTCCACGGCCGACCGTGGCCGCGCCTTCGCCTCCTGCACTTCGGCAGATCGAACCGATAGCCTCCCTCCGAGTGGCACGGCGCGCCTGGACCGATGCTCCGGGCTGGCGAGGAGCGCTCGATGGCGGTACGGACAGCGCATGTGTTGACGCCGACGAGGCGGCGGCGACGGGCACCGCCGGCGGTGTGCCTGCTCGCGCTCCTCGCGGTGGGACTCACCGCGTGCAATCGTCCGTCCCAGGAACCACCAGCCGCAGGCCAGCCCAACCGGCAAGCGCGCGTGGTCGCCGTTCAGACCCTCGCTCCGCGCCTCCGCGACCTCACCGTCGACTCGCCGGCGCTCGGGCAGCGCGTCAAGGTCCGCCTGCTGCTGCCTGGCCGCTTCGCCGCCGAGCCAGCCCGCCGCTGGCCGGTGCTCTGGCTGCTGCACGGCTGCTGCGACGACTACCGGAGCTGGACCCGCTCCACCGACATCCAGCAGCTGCCCGCCCTGGCCGGCGTGCTGGTGGTCATGCCAGAGGCCGGACAGGTCGGCTTCTACTCCGACTGGTACGGCGGCGGGCAGCCCCGGTGGGAGACCTTCCACCTGGTGGAGCTGCGCCAGCTGCTGGAGCGCGGCTGGCGCGCCGACGACCGCCAGGCCGTGGCGGGGGTGTCCATGGGCGGTTTGGGGGCGATGGCCTACGCGGCCCGCCACCCTGGGATGTTCCGAGCGGCCGCCGCCTTCAGCGGCATCCTCGACACCCGCTACCAAGGCGGGCCGGTCTCCGGCCCCGCCTTCGTCCAGAACCTCGTCCGCGCGTTCGGCGAGGACCCACAGGCTCTGTGGGGCGACCCGCGACAGCAGGCTGGCGTCTGGGCAGCGCATGACCCCTACGACCTCGCGGCCCGGCTGCGGGGGGTCCACCTGTTCGTGTCGGTCGGCAACGGCCAGCCCGGCCCGCTCGATACGCCAGCACCCGACCGGCAGGCTCGCCAGATCGAGCAGGCCCTGCGCCCACAGGTCCTCGCCTTCGCCGGGCGGCTCCGCCAGCTTGCCATCCCGGTCCACCTCGACGCCTACGGCCGCGGCACCCACGACTGGCCGTACTGGCAGCGGGAACTGCACCGGTCGCTCCCGCTGCTGCTGGGCGCTCTCGGGAGCCGGTGACCCGCCCGGGCTACCCGGGGGTGGTGGTTGCGGCGATCACCTCGTCCAGGGCGGCCCGGGAGGCCGCCAGATCGGCGATGGCGGCATCGGGGATCGAGACCGGCTCCTACGAGCTGCGGGCGCGACGTGGCGTGAGGCGGCGAGCCCTGCGCGAGACCCGCGCGCCAGGCTGCCCTACGGCTCCTGGCGTTCGGGCGCGACCTGCTCGGCGACGCTCCGGGCGGCGCTGATCTCCGCCTGGTAGTAGGCGAGACCCCACTCGGCGACCAGCTCGGGGAAGCGGAACTGGTCGCTGGCGCGGAGCCCCTCGCGGACAGCGGTCAGCTCCGCGAGGGTCCGCTGGAGCGCGTCGGCGTACTCGGTGAGGATCTCCTGCAGCCGCTCCGGGCGTGCCAGGTGGCCGAAGAACAACCGGAGTGCCACCGAGTGCTTCATCACGGTCGCCTCCACCGGGGCCTGGTCGAACCAGCGACGCGCCTCGGCCAGGCCCGCCTCGGTGATGCGGTACAGGCGCTTGTCGGGGCGGTGCTCCTGGACGACTTTCCTGGAGGTCACCAGCCCTCGTTCCTCGAGCCGGCGCAGCTCCCCGTAGATCTGGCTGTGCGCGGGGCTCCAGTAGAAGAAGCGCAGGTTCTGCGCCCACTGCCAGAGGTCGTAGCCGGACAGCTCCTGGCCGAGCGAGAGCAGGCCGAGGACGGCGTAGGCGGTGTTGGGCAGACCCTCTGGTCGTCCGCGCACAGGCCACTCCTCAGGCTATGACTAATTGACATATGACTGGATGCGATGATACAACCACGAGACCTTATGACGAGTAGTCATATTGTCGAGGAGGTGGCGGATGATCACCCATGTCAGCGTTGTCACTGTCTATGTCACCGACCAGGAGCGCGCCGGCGCCTTCTATACCGACAAGCTCGGCTTCGAGGTCCGCCGAGACGACCCGATGTCGGAGACGGCCCGCTGGCTCGAGGTGGCGCCGAAGGGCCTGCACGCTCCCCGCATCGTCCTCTACAAGGCCGAGGGCCAGTGGCAGGACCGTGCTGGTGGCTTTCAGCCGTTCGTCTTCGCCAGCCCCGACGTCAACGCCACCTACCAGGAGCTGAGCGGCCGCGGCGTGGAGTTCACCGCGCCGCCGAAGCGGGAGCCCTGGGGCATGTGGGCGCAGTTCAAGGACCCCGACGGCAACGAGTTCGGCCTCTACGAGGAGCCAGCCCCGTAGCCGCCCTGGAACGGGGGGAGGGCAGCGCGTCCGAGGCTCCGGTCAATGGGCCTCGGACGCCGCCGCCGGCGAGCCAAAAGGATCTCGAGCGCATCGCCGGCATTCGTGCGACGATCGTCGCATGACCTATCGTCGCAGCGGCTCCCTGTGGAGCCTCCTCCGAGCACTGTTCAGCGCTCGCGCCGCGAACCGCCGTCGCCGGCCGCAGCGCCCCGGCGGGGCGTGGGGAAAGGTGCGCCGAGCGCTGCGCCGTTGGCTCCGCGGCTAGCGACGACAGCGGCCGGCTCCATCCCCAGTATCGAAGCCTTGTCAGAAGACGAGGCTCCATCTCTCCACGTCCGGCGAAGGCTCCCCGGCGCCGGAGGCCATTGCCGATGCGTAACGCATATGATACGGTCTACATATCATATGGATCACGGAGGACGCTTGGAGGGCTTGCCATAATCTTGGTCACCGGAGCGACCGGCACCGTCGGACGGCCCCTGGTCGAACTGCTCGCCGCCGAGGGTGCCGGGGTCCGCGCGGTTACCCGCGACCCGAAGGCCGCCGGTCTGCCGGCAGGCGTCGAGGTCGTCGAGGGCGACCCGTCACGGCCCGGCACGATCGCCCCCTTCCTCGAGGGCGCCACCGGCCTGTTCGTCAACCCGCGCTCGGTCGGCAGCGGGATCAGCGAGCTGCTGGGGCTTGCTCAGGAGCGGGGGGTGAAGCGGGTGACGTCGTCTACGGGCCGTACGCGACCTTCGCCGAATCGGCCATCCACGAGCGGGACCTGGCCGAGGCGGGCGCCCGCGCGTTGCTCACCGGCGTGGTGGAGGAGATCCTCGGCCGCCCCGCACGCACCTACGCCGAGTGGGTCGCCGACCACGCCACGGCCTTCCGGAGCTGAAGGGAGGCCCGCCCGGCAAGCCCAGCGGGCCGAGCGGCGGGCCGCGCGGCGTGTCACCATCGGAGCATGGACGGCACCAGGATCGACCGCTGGCTGTGGTCGGTGCGGCTGGTGAAGACCCGTTCGCTTGCCGCGCAGGCCTGCCGGGCCGGGCATGTGCAGGTCAACGGGGCGCGGGCCAAGCCGGCCGCGCCGGTCAAGGTCGGCGACACGGTCCGTGCTCGGCTCGGCGGCCGGGAGCGGGTCGTCGAGGTGACCCAGCTGCCCGCCAGCCGCGTCGGTGCCGAGCTGGCCGCCGCCTGCCTGATCGACCGCAGCCCTCCGCCACCGCCGCCCGATCCCTTCGCGGGAGCCGGTCCCCGCTACCCCGGTGCGGGCCGCCCCACCAAGCGCGACCGCCGCCAGCTCGACCAGGCCCGCCGCCGCCGCGGGTGAGCGGGGTCCCTTGCCAGGTGGCCGCGGCCTGGGAGCACGTAGCCCGGTACGCGTGATGACGGTTTCATCTCAGAGGCGTCGGCGGAGCGGGTGGTCCTCGGGGACTTCGACCAGGCAGATGCGAACGCCGTCCGGATCGGCGATCCACATCTCCTCCAGCCCCCACGGCATGCGCTCGGGCGTACGCAGGATCGGGACCCCACGCGCAGCCAGCATGCGGTGGGCGGCGGCCAGGTCCCGCACCTGGAGCCAGAGCTCCAGGCGGGGTGCGGGTGGCGTGTCGGCGTGGCCCGAGACCTCCAGGAAGCCGCCGCCGAGGAAGAACACGGTCCCACGGCCGGCGCCGCCGCCGAACTCGCGGTAGATCGCCAGGCCGAGCGCGTCGCGATAGAACGCGCGGCTGCGCTCCAGGTCGGTCGGGTGCAGCAGGACCCGGCTGCTCAGCACCTCCATCGCACTCACGCCGCCACTATAGGCACGGCAACCGCGCCTCGTCGTCTACGCCCTGCGGAGACTACGGGCCTCCCGCCTGCGCCCAGCGGCGTACCGGGAAAGCCGCCCCCTGTCCGACGACGAACAGCGCTCTGACCAGCACCATTGACGTGTCAGCAGGCCGGCCCGTGAGCCGGCCACCGAGAAGGTCTACGAGATCGAGAGGCACGTCAGATGACACAGGCATACGCATACGACACCGCATCCAGCCGGCGCAGGGACCGGAGCGCGCTGGTCCCCGTGGACATCGACGCAGCGGTGGACGGACCCCGCATGCTCATGGCCATCCACGAGCGCGTCGAGCGGCAGTTCGCCGCCTACGAGGACGCCGAGGGCAGCCATGCCCGACAGCACCGCGCCCTGCGGGCCATCGGCGCCGTCCTGGCCACCCACGTCACCCTCGAGGACGAGCTGCTGTACCCGGCGCTGCGGGCCCAGACCGCCCGCCACGACCACGAGATCGAGCAGCAGCTCCAGCAGGACCACCTGCTGGACATGCTCCTGGTGGAGCTGGGCGGGATGGTCCCCAGCGACCCCTACTACGACGCCAAGGTCCGCGTGCTCATGCAGGTGTTCCGCCAGCACGCCCGCGACGCCGAAGGGCTGCTGGTCCCGGAACTGCGCCGCCGGCTGGACCCCGGCGACCGCGAGATCCTCGGCCGACGGCTGCTGGAGCGGGTCGCCCAGCTCGAGGGCATGGCCCGGCCCGGTCGATGAGCCGGGTGCCTTGCCGTCCGCCGCCCGACGACCGGCCAGCGGTCCGCCGTGGCGGACGGCACGGTGAACGCCGTCCTGTGTGAGACGGCCACGATCCCAACGGCAGTCACGCGGGAACCGGAAGTTTCACCACCTGACGAGCGAGGCATGCTCTCCGCAAGTGGCGGTCATCACACCCTGGAGGCGAGCGGCATGTCCGAGCGAGGCTATGGATCCGAGTCCCAGGCGATGCCCGGCGAAACCGGCCCGGCCACCCAGCCCTACTTTTTCAAGCCGCGCAACGGCGCCGGCGTCGCCGCGCTGGTGCTGGGCCTGCTCGGGCTGGTGCTGGCGCTCCTGGTGCTGCCGTCACCGCTCGGCGCGCTGCTCGGGCTGCTGGCGGTGATCTTCGGCATCATCGGCATCAGCCGAGCGGGGCGGGGAGAGGCGACCAATCGCGGCCAGGCGGTCACCGGCCTGATCACCGGCCTCCTGGCCTTGGCGCTGGGGGTCCTTCTGACGGTGAGGATCGGGAGCTACCTCCAGGACCACGCGACTGACTTCAACGACCTTGCGCGCTGCTTGAACTCCGCCAACACCAACCAGGAGCGCAATGCCTGCACGAATACCTTCCTCGACCAGATGAAGCCGGCCTCCTAGCGTCCTGGCCAGCATGCGCGGAACTGCTCCGTGTCCACGGGGCGATCATGCCTCGCCGGCGCGTGGGGCCAACGCCTCCAGCTCCCACCGTGCCTGGCGTAGCGCCTGCTCGGAATCGACGCCGAGCTGGCGTGCCTGGATCGCGAAGCTGCGAGCGGCCGCCGCGAGCCGCTGGTCGCGCTCTGCCGCAGCCACCTGGGCGGGTGCGTCCAGGACGAAGGTGCCGTGCCGGCCACGGGCGGTGATGATCTGGTCGCGTTCCAGCTCGCGGAAGGCGCGGGCGATGGTGGCGGTGGCCACGCCGAGGTCGCGGGCGAGCTGGCGGATCGGTGGGAGCCGGGCGCCCTGTGCCAGGACGCCGGTCGCCACCATGGTGGTGATCTGCGTGCGGAGCTGCTCGTAGGGTGGGATCGGCGAGCCCGGGTCGACCTGGAGGATCATGCCGACTCTTGCCCGGGGCCTTGTTGCGGCCGCGGTGGCTGGGCGCCAGGCCGCGGCCTTGGCCCAAGGCCGCGGCGGAGCTGCTGGCCGACGTGGTGGCGGTCCTCGGGGTGCAGCGCGAGGTTGTAGCGGGCGGCCCAGTCGGCGACGGCGGCGGTGTCGGGTGGTCGGGCCGCCCAGCGCAGCAGCGCCGCAAGCAGTGCGACCGCGCCGGCGATCGCCAGGGTCCAGACCAACGTGAAGCACGCTCCGGTGTTTGTGCTAAGGCTCTAGCACTTTAGATCGATGACGGGGGCGCGTCAACGGCCAAGCGCCGGCTGCCGACTCGCCGCGGCGACCTCGGCACGAGGCGGTAGAGTCGCGCTCACCGGTGATCCGCGCCGAGCAGGCCGAACAGGGGGACTCATGGCAAGCGCTGACTTTCCTGCTCCGGAAGAGGGCTTCGTGCTCACCCATTTCATCGTCGCCGCGGATGTCGAGCGCTCACGCGACTTCTATGTCGGCGTGCTCGGCGGCAGGGTGGTGCTGGAGGGCGAGCCGACGATCGTCGAACTGGCCAACGGCTGGGTGATCATCAACGTCGGCGGTGGGCCGACGGATGACAAGCCGGAGGTGGTCCTGGAGCCACCGGGCGACCTCAACCGGGTCAGCGCCTTCCTGAACATCCGCGTCGCCGACATCCACGCCGCCTACGAGGAATGGAGGGCGCGGGGGGCGGAGTTCCTGACCCCGCCCAAGGACCACGGCGCCGAGATCCGCTGTTACATGCGCGACCCCGA